>Ga0209501_10000943_pt1 | contig 33162 bp, 29 predicted proteins | sample ArcticOcean_MG_C_4_FD_187434 | JGI IMG/M metagenome (GOLD analysis project Ga0209501, IMG submission 187434) | Marine microbial communities from western Arctic Ocean - ArcticOcean_MG_CB4_134 (SPAdes) (version 2) | ecosystem: Environmental > Aquatic > Marine > Oceanic | place: Arctic Ocean...
GGTACGCGGTGATGGCTCTACCCTACCTGATGGAGTACCCGCACGGCTGCGCCGAGCAGGTGTTCAACCGTCTGTACGCCAATGCCCTGGCTTCGCACATCGCCAATTCCGACCCGAAGATCCGGCGGATTTTCGACCAGTGGAAAGGGACCGAGGCACTCGACAGCCCACTCGAGAAAAACGCCGAACTCAAGGCCGTGATGCTCGAGGAAACCCCATGGGTCCGTCAAGCCGGGAGCGAGAGCGAGGCGCGCCGCAACCTCGGCATACTGTTCGACAAGAATCGGCTCAACCGCGAATGCAGCGGGCAGCAGCGCCGGCTCGAAGAAATGCAGCGTGGCGACGGTTCGTGGGGCTGGTTCCCCGGCGGCTCGTCGAATCATTACATCACGTTGTACATCACTACGGGCTACGGTCGGCTGCGCCATCTCGGCGTCAAACACACCGACGTCAAGCCGGCGCTGAAGGCACTCAACTTTCTGGATGGCTCGATCAACGAGAGATATCAGAAGTTGAAGCGGGACAAGCGTCTTGACAACAACAATCTGAGCCCGACGATCGCGTTGTACATCTACGGTCGGAGCTTCTTCCTCGAGGACCGGGTCATTGCGGCGAATGCGAAGGAGGCCGTCGACTACTTTCTGGGGCAGGCACACAAACACTGGCTGACCGTGTCGCGCCTGTCGCAAGGACACCTGGCGGTTGGCCTGCAGCGGTTCGGGGTGGGCAAAGAGACACCTGCGAAGATCATGCGATCGATCCACGAGCATTCTCTGAACGAAGAAGAGATGGGCATGTACTGGCGCGACACCGAGCATTCCTGGTGGTGGTACCGGGCGCCGATCGAGACACAAGCGATGATGATCGAGGCATTCGACGAAGTCGCCAAAGACGACAAGGCGGTCGAGGACTGCAAGGTCTGGCTGCTCAAGCAGAAACAAACGCGCGACTGGAAGACAACACGCGCCACGGCCGATGCGGTCTACGCCATGCTGCTGCGCGGCACCGACCTGCTGGCCTCGGACGAACTGGTGGCGGTGGCATTGGCAGACGTCACGATCGAGCCGAAAAACGTCGAAGCGGGCACCGGATTCTACGAAGAGCGTTTTAGCGGGGCTGAGATCAAGCCGGCAATGGGCGAAGTCACGCTGACCAAAATCGACGAGGGTGTGAGTTGGGGAAGCATCCACTGGCAGTACATGGAGGACATGAGCAAAATCACGCCGCACACGGCAACGCCGCTGACGCTGGAGAAGGCGCTGTACATCAAGGAGAACACCAGAAAAGGTCCGGTGCTGAAGAAGGTAGAGGGTATCATCGGCGTTGGTGACGAGCTGGTAGTGCGGTTGGTGCTGCGCGTCGATCGCGACATGGAGTACGTGCACTTGAAGGACCAGCGCGGGGCTGGTACGGAACCGGTGAACGTGCTGTCGAAGTACAGGTACCAGGACGGGCTGGCGTATTACCAGAGCACGCGCGATACGGCGAGTCACTTCTTTATCGACTATCTGCCGAAGGGCACGTATGTCTTCGAGTATTCAACACGGGTGGCGCACCGGGGCAAGTATCAGAGCGGCATTGCCAACATCCAGTGCATGTACGCGCCGGAGTTCAACAGCCATTCGGAGAGTTTTATGCTGGAAGTGCGGTGACGACGTAGCACTGGTTCGGAAAGCTTCGCGCTGCTGGCTCAGAACTGCAGGTCGTCAATATTCTCGAATTCTTCAACGGCCATATCTACGGGCGGTGGGGGCATTGGCGGTGTCGGGCCGGTGTCGCCGACAGGCGCCAGGCGCCAGGCCTGCAGCGAATTGAAATACTTCACCTGCCCCTGAGGATCGGTCCATTTGCGACCCTTCAGATCGAAATGCACGACAACATCACCGCCGGGATTATAACCGTCGAGCAGGGCACACTTGTCCTGGACCAGCTCGAACTTCAGGTACTCCGGGTATTGCGGATTATCGGCGTACTCGACGACAAATTCGCGTTTGCGGAAGCGATCGGAAACATCGACGGTTTCTCCGAACTCCAGCAGGCGTCCCTGAATCTCCATGCGTATTCTCCTTTGCCTTTGACGGGTCCGACAATATAATACCTTCACCGCTTTGCCATTATTCCTCACTACACGCCCTACAACTTGAACGACAATCCCGAATCCGCAAGCCCGGAAGAAAAGTTGGAAACGGCACTGCCTGACGAGACGCAATGGCACCGGTTGTTTCTGAGCATCGGCCTGGCGTTCGGCGTTGCCTGGATCCTTCTCATCCCGCCGTTCCAGACGCCGGACGAGTACAATCATTTTTACCGCGCCATCAGTTTCGCTCAGGGGCGCCTGTGCTGCCACCCGGTCATCGGTGAATCCGGTACGGGTGCCGTCCTGCCAGGCGCCCTGATCCAGACCGAAGAGAAACTCGCCGCGCGTGACATCAGTGTCATCACCAGCCCATCGAAGCAGTCAAACCCTCAGGACCTCGCCCGGCTTATTGCTGCTTTCGACGTGCGGATGCGTCAGGGCGATACGCGATACTACGACTTTGCCAATACCTGCAACTACCCGGTCATCGGGTATGTGCCACAGACGATCATCAGCTTTATCGGGTATTCGCTGAACCTGCCGGTGCTCATCGTGCTGTACCTGATCCGCTGCGCCAATCTCATTGTCTACCTGATCATCGTCTGGTGGGCGCTCAAACAGATGCCGGTCCTCAAACCGGCGCTGTTCCTGCTGGCGCTGATGCCGATGTCGCTGCAGCAGGCGATGGCGCCGGGGGCAGACAGCATCATCAACGTTGCCGCCTTTCTTTTCCTCGCCATAATCCTGCGACTGACGCTTGACGACAGCCGCGAGACTATCGGCGGGCGGACAATTGTTGGACTGACCGTACTGGCCGCCATTATTGCAGTCGCCAAGATCGCCTACCTGCCGCTCTGTCTGCTCTGCCTCATGCTGCCAGCTGCGAAGTTCGCAAACCGCCGGGTGTGGACGGTGACAATGATTGCCGTACCCGGCATCGCCGCGGTCCTGCTGGCGGGCTGGCTGCTGTTCGTGCGCCAGTCGGGATTGCCGCATTTGCAGGCCGCCGGCCCGGAGACCATCGGCGCAATCATCGACAGCCCGTGGCGTGCGCTGCTTTTTTGCCTGCAGAATATCTACAACAACATGACGCTGCCGCTGGTGTACGAACAGTTTGTCGGTCGTCTCGGCTGGCTGGATACGCCCGTGCCAATGGTTTTTGTAATCGCTTTCCTGGTTATGCTGCTGGTGGCGGTCGCTGCCGAACCGGCGCCTGCCGCCACAGCCAGGGCGTTGGGTCGCCCCGGGCTTGTCGCGGGACTCGTTTTTCTGGTGTCGATATTTGTCCTGCACGTGTTGTTCGTCACCGTCAGTAACAGCATGCGGATCGTCCAGGGACGCTACTACATTCCGCTGGCGATGAGTGCCCTGTTCTGCCTGTACTGCTGCACCCGGGGCCGGCTGCGGATACCTGCAGAATTCCGTGTGAAGCCGTGGATTTTTGCCGCTTGTTCCGTGCTGATGCTGACGGTGACTTCGATTGTTGTTTTCAGGCGATATTGGTTTGCTGCATGACATCACTATATTGTGAATGGCACAATCGCCGTAATCCGGCGATTGCCGCCACTGGCGTATTCGACTCGCTACTATTAGCGGTGCATAGTCACCGTTCAGACTTAATTAGGAGACAGTGATGATCACAGCGATCACCGGCGGAAACTGGGGGGACGAGGGCAAAGGCAAGATCACCGATTCGCTTGCCGTGGATGCCGACTTCGTCGTGCGCTTTCAAGGCGGGGCGAACGCCGGCCATACGGTAATCAATCCGCACGGGAAATTTGCCTTGCATCTGCTGCCGTCCGGTGTTTTTTATCCCAATGTCACCAACGTCATCGGCCCCGGTGTAGCGCTGGACCTGGATGTTTTCTGGGACGAGCTCGACGAGTTGCAGCAGCGCAACGTGCCCGAGCCGCGACTGAAGGTTTCAGACCGCGCCCAGGTCGTGCTGCCGCACCACCGACTGCTCGATGGCTATGAGGAAGAACGCCTCGCCGGTGCCAGTTTCGGCTCCACCAAACGCGGTATCGCCCCGTTCTATGCCGACAAGGCGCTGAAGGTCGGTATTCGCGTCTCCGACCTCGCCGATCCTGATCGCATGCGAAACCAGCTCGAACGCGCCCTGCCCGCCAAGGACATGCTGATGACCGGGCTCTATGGCAAGGACCGCATGTCGATCGATGCGATCATTGACTCCCTGACGACTCTGAGCACACGGTTGACATCCTACATCTGCGACACCACGGTGCTGCTGCACGACGCGATCAAGGCCGACAAGAATATCCTGCTCGAAGGCCAGCTTGGGGCGTTACGCGATCCGGAACACGGCATCCATCCGTTCACGACTTCATCATCGACACTGGCGGGGTATGCGTGCGTTGGGGCCGGCATACCGCCTTATGCCATCAAGAAGATCATCGCCGTCACCAAGGCATATTCAAGCTGTGTTGGGGCTGGCCCGTTTGTCACCGAGTTGTCGGGAGCAGACGGCGACGAACTGCGCGAGCGCGGCGGCGACGCCGGCGAATACGGCGCCACCACGGGACGCCCGCGACGGATGGGTTGGTTCGATGCCGTCGCTACGAAGTATGGCGTGCGGCTGCAAGGAGCCACCGATGTTGTCCTGTCGCTGGTCGATGTGCTCGGGTACCTTGATGAAATCCCGATCTGTACGGCCTACGATGTCAACGGCGAGGTGGTCACGGATTTTCCGGTCGGCCGTGCCTTGGACGTTGCCAAGCCGGTGTACGAGACGATGCCCGGTTGGAAGTCGGATGTCTCTGAGGTTCGTGAATACGACGAACTACCAGCTGCCGCTCGCGACTACGTGGAGAAGATCGAGTCCCTGATCGCCGCGCCGATCACGATGATTTCCGTCGGTCCGGCCCGTGACGCGCTGATCCACCGCTCGGCGTGAGCGTCTTTGAAGTTTCCGACGACTGCCTGCGCCTCGGCCTGCGCGCCACCGCTGTCGTCTTTCGCGACGTTACGATCGGCCCGGCCAATGCCGGGCTGCAGGCGGACTTCGAAGCGGAGACAGCTCAAGCACGCAGTCGTTACGCCGATCTCAAGGCGTTGATTGCCACCCCGGAACTGACGCGGCTTTACGAAGTGTTTCGCAGCATCGGCGTCAATCCGAAGAAGCACCCGCCGTCGATACCTAATCTGTATCGTTATGCTCTGAAACGCGGGCGCCTGCCGAGCATCAACAACTTCGTCGATGCCTACAACCTGATTTCCCTGCGAACTTTGTTCAGCTTGGGGGCTCACGATCTCGCAGCTCTGTCGCTGCCGGTAACCATGCAGTTGTTCGACGGCAGTGAGACGTTCATTCCGCTGGGCAGCCAGGAACCGCGGCCGGTGACGGCAGGCGAATTCGGATACGTCGATGCGGACAATCGCGTCATTTGCCGACTGGACGTTGTGCAGGGCGAGTTCAGCAAGGTCACCGCCGCCAGCAAGGAGGTGCTGCTGATCGTCGAAAGTACCGATGCGATGTCCGCAGAACGGCAACAGCAGGTTGTCGGCGAAGCAATCGGCCTGATCCAGACCTGCTGTGGTGGCACAGCGGAACGAATCGACTGATCTGGGCAAAGGACTGCTCAGACCTCCATAATCACCTTGCCGACCGAGTCGCCGCTTTGTAAATACCGCAAAGCTGCCGTTGCATCGTTGAAGGGCATTACCCGGCCGATATGCGGCGGCGGCAGCTCCAGTGCCGATAGCTCGTCATACAGCCGTCGCATCTCATCGGCGCGATCCCAGAGCCAGATCAGATTGAATGCCATGACACTCTTGTTCTCCGAAATCATGCTAACCGGATCCAATTTCGGACGACGCCAGTATTGCCAGCCGAGTTTCGCATAGTTCGGCCGTTGCCCCGACGGCATCAGATCGGCCGCGCCAAATATCACCAGGCGTCCGCCCGGAAGCAGCCTGCGGTACAGCGGCTGGAACGTTGGGCCTGCAACTGCATCGAGGACCAGATCGAATCCGTCGCGGCCAGCCGAAGCGAGGACCTTGTCGAGCCGCTGCTCGAAGGCAATGCCGTCACGGACGATGACTCGCTCGGACGGCAGCCCGGTGACCTCCGTCTTTGCCGCCTGCCCGACAGTACCTGCCGCTTCGCCGCGCAGCCGATCGATCAACCCCAATGCCGCGAGCCCTACACCGCCGGCGGCCGATTGCACCAGCACAAATTGGCCAGGCCGCAGGCCGCCAAGCTCACGCAGTGCATACCAGGCGGTCAAGGACGCCACAAGCTGGCCGGCGCCCTCGGCCATCGACCAACCCTCCGGCAGCGGCCAAAGGTATCGGGCATCGACATTGAGGTGTGTCGTATAGGCACCGAATCGGGTCAGTCCCATGACCGGTTGGCCGACTGCCAAGCCGTCGACGGACGGGCCGACCGCGTCAACAACGCCGGCGAACTCCAGCCCCGGCACGAACGCTCCGGACGGCGTGGCGGAGTAGAGCCCGAGGCAGGCAAAGACATCCGCAAAGTTGAGGCCTACTGCCGCAACACGGACAGTGACACAGCCTGGGGCAGGCTCACTCAGGTCATCGCCGGCCAACTGCAGTCGGCTGATATCGCCGCTCTTTGGCAGGTGCCAGATTTGCCGTAATAGGGACATGGACTGGGAACTTACACGATTTGCGCACACATTGACATCGAATGTATGGATGAATCCAACTCGGCAGTCGGAGTGCTAAAGTAACTTGTGTCATCCAAGGGTTTTACAAAATACAGAGTACGGCTGGCACAGCGATTGCAAAACTGACTGTCAATGACACCGAAACAATCAAAAAAGAAGAGGCCGATTGTGAAGGTCCTGGCCATCGCGGCTGTCGGGCTGGTAGTGACATTCGTCATGGCAGACTTGATCTACGCCGGCATCGTCAGAAAACGGCAGGCTAAATGGGAAGCAAACGTCGATCGTAACAGTGACGGCGTGCGGCGCGGCTGCGAGGCGTTCACGGTCGGCAGTGGCGACACCGCCCTGCTTATGGTTCACGGGTTCAATGACTCGCCGGCGCTCTACAAGCTGATGGCTGACGAACTGGCAGAGAAAGGCTACACCTGCCGCGCCATGCGCCTGCCTGGCTTCGCCGAGCCGTATGAGGCGTTTGCAAAGCATGACCGGCAAGACTGGCTGCAGGCGATTGCCGAGGAGGTGACGAGCTTGCGCCAGACGCACGACGAGGTTTGGATCGTCGGCCATTCGACGGGTGCGTCACTGGTGATCCGACACGTACTGGACCATCCGGACACGGCGGCGGGTGTGGCGCTGCTGGCGCTGCTGGTCGAGGTTTCGGGCGAACGCAGCCCGGTGCTCTCACCGCATGCCTGGTTCAAGACGACCGGTGCGTTGCTGATGTTCACCGATCGCATCGAAACCTGCTTCGAACTGGACATCAATTCGCCGGAGGGCCGGACGGTGATTGTTCGGGAGCAATTCGTGCCGCTGACGACCATCGAAGAGACATTCGCGATCGCGTCAGAAGTTCGCGACCGCGCCCCCGAGATCACAGTGCCGGTTTACACAGCGGTATCGACGGCGGATAAAATTGTCGACACAGAGGCCGCGGTGCGCTTTTTCGAACAGCTCGGTAGCGCGCGCAAGCAGCTGGTTCGTCTGGATGCGTCCGGGCACGTGATACCCGTGGACTACGGCTGGCAAACGGTGTGTTCGGATATTGACGCATTCATCCAGGCGTCGACGTCGGAGCAGTGAACGGACTCAGTCGAGCAGTTCGAAGTCTTCCTTGCCGACGCCACAGTCAGGGCAGTACCAGTCGTCCGGGATGTCTTCGAATTGTGTCCCCGGGGCAATTCCCGAATGGGGGTCGCCGATTTCCGGATCGTAGATCCAGCCGCAAACAGTGCAGATCCATTTTTTTGCATCAGTAGCAGAGGTCATTATTCAGCTTTTGGTGTTTTGCTGTTCAGGGTTAGTTCTATGTTCAAAGCCCGGCGTTCGTTGACCGCCATCACTTCCAGACTGAGAAGCCGCCGTCGACAACAAGATTGTGAGCCGTCACGTAATCGGACGCCGCTGATGCCAGGAACAGTGCAGCGCCCTTCAGGTCGATGCCCATGCGGCCCCAGCGCCCCAGCATGGCGCCATCCGCGAAGTCCGCAACAAAGGTTTCCGGCAGGTTTCCCGGCTTTTCGAAACCGCCGGGAGAAATTGCGTTGACGTACACGCCCTTGGGCGACAGCATGCCGGCCAAGTCCCGGGTGAGGCCGACGACTCCGGCCTTGGCCGCAGCGTAGTCGACGGGTTGGCCGGCCATACCGCTGCGATCGTACATCCGACGGTCGCGGCCGATCAGGGTAGCGGCTGAGGCGATGTTGATGATCTTGCCATAGCCGGCCTCGACCATATAGCGGCTGACTTCTTTGCAGCAGTTAAGGCAGCCCGTGAGGTTCGTCGCGATCATATTCGCCTCGTCCTCGGGGTCGCGTTCATGGATGTTTCCAGGACTGTTCCCGGAGCCGCCGCCCGCGTTGTTGATAAGGATGTCGATGCGGCCCTTCCATTCAAAGGCCGCTTTGGCCATCGCAACGGTATGCTCGTGACTACGCTGATCCAGGGTCAGGCCGAGGGTCTCGACGTCATAGGCGTTGCCGAGTTTCTCGGCGGTCTCGTTGGCGCGGGTCTCGTCGCGCGAGGTGACGACAATATGACAGCCAGCCTCGGCCAGGGCACAGGCCATGTCGTAGCCCAACCAGGCGTGGGCACCGGTAACGATGGCGATGCGACCGTCGAGTCGAAAGAGATCTAAAACATTCACGGCATTTCGTTTTTTGGTGCGTTGATTCGCAGCGGGCAGGGTAATGTAGCAACGGCAATTTGCAACCGTATAGCACGGCATCGTCTGTTTTTTTCACCATCATTCACATGTGTCTCCAGCGCAACACATGGACTTTTCGGCTCACATTACTCTAACACGGCCAGAACTTCCTCGGCGTGCTCGGCCGGCTTCACCTTGGGGAAGACGGCCTTGATGTTGCCGTCTGGACCGATGACGAAGGTGGCGCGCTGAATTCCCATCCGCTTCTTGCCGTACATGTTTTTCTCTACCCAGACACCGTAGGCCTCGATCGTCTGGCGATCGACGTCGGCCAGCAATTCAAAGGGCAGCGAATACTTGTTGGCGAACTTCTCGTGCGATGCCACCGAATCGGCACTGCAGCCGATGATCACGGCATTCTTGTCGGTGAATGCGGAATGGTTGTCGCGGAAGGCGCAGGATTCGGTGGTGCATCCCGGCGTGTCGTCTCTCGGGTAGAAGTAGAGCACGACGTTTTTGCCGGAAAAATCCTCCAGTGAAATGGTCTCACCGGCCTGTGTCTGGCCGGTGAATTTCGGTGCCGGGGTGCCAGGTTCGAGTGCCATCGGGGTACTCCTTGGTTTTAGTGTTCGGCATTCAGCGTTCGGCATCTGTTCTGCGCCTACTTCGCGCGGCAGACGAGCCCTTTCAAGTACTGTCCTTCGGGAAACGTCAGGGCAATAGGGTGATCGCCCGGCTGGGCGTGTCGATCGATAATCTGGACGACCCGATCAGCGTCGAGGGCTGCGTCCGACACGATTTTCTGGAAGAGATCCGGGGCGACATGGCCGGAACAGGAGTATGTCAGGAGCAGGCCGCCCGGTTGCAGCAGTTTCAGCGCCAGCAGATTGATGTCCTTATAGCCGCGGCTGGCCTGTGGCAGCCGCATCTTTGACTCGGCAAACCGCGGCGGATCCAGCACGATCACGTCGAAACTGCGGCGACTGTCGCGATATTTTCGCAGTACCTCGAAGACATCGCCTTTTACGTCCGTGACCCGTTCGCTCGGCAGCTCATTCAACTCGACATTGCGGCGGCCGAGTTCGAGAACAGTGGCCGAGGTATCGATGTTGGTGACGTCCGTGGCGCCGCCGGTCAGGGCGGCAATGGCAAAGCCGCCGGTGTATGAAAAGCAATTGAGAACGCTCTTGCCCTCGGCGAGGGCTGCGAGGTATGTGCGGTTGTCGCGCTGGTCCAGGTAAAAGCCGGTCTTTTGCCCGGTACGTATGTCGACATGATATTGACGGCCGTGCTCGGTGATCGCGATCAACTCCGGCGGCTCACTACCTGCCAGCACGCCGGCTGCGGGCGGCAGATTCTCCTTGCTGCGGACGCTGACATCGGAACGTTCGTAGATGCCCTGGCAGTCCGTGAGTTCCTGCAACAGTTCGACGATTTCCTGTTTGAAGGCCTCGACTGTGCAGGCCAGGAACTGGCAGACAAGAAATTCACCATAGCGATCCACGATAAGCCCCGGCATGCCATCTGACTCGGCGTTGATCAGCCGGCAAGCTGTCACCGGCAGCGACGGCAGCGCCGACCGAAAGTCGATCGCCGTACTTAGTCGTTGCTGGAGAAATTTCCGGTCGATGGTGTCTTCCGGCGCGAATGACCACATGCGCACTGGGATCTGCGATGCCGGCGAATAGCCACCGTGACCGATCAGCACGCCATCGTCTGTATAGACATCGACAACTGCGCCGGCAGCCGGGTCGCCCTCGATGCGGTCAATCGCGCCGGAAAAGATCCAGGGGTGCAGACGGATGAGGGACTTTTCGCGTCCGGCTTTGAGAGTGATCACGGGCATGGCGGCTTGGAGGGTTTACGGTGTCAGGTTTCGCGTGTCGGGAAAAGTCGATTCGATGAAGTACAATGAAACCTTGAAAACCTGACACCTCAATCCCCGAATCCTACACCTGAAACACCAAACCTGTAAGGGGAAGACGTGAGAAAGATAGACGAAACTTGTGAATGGGCGGTTTCCGACCTGGCCAAAGCGTACCATGACAAGGAGTGGGGCGTGCCGGTGCATGACGACCGAAAGCTGTTCGAGTTCATCGTCCTCGACGGTGCTCAGGCCGGTTTGAGCTGGGAAACCATCCTAAAAAAACGCGAAGCCTATCGCGCGGCGTTTGACAACTTCGAGCCGGACATCGTCGCCCGCTACGGGGACGACAAGATTGCTGAGTTGCTTGGCAATGCTGGTATCGTGCGCAACCGGCTGAAGATCAACTCAGCCGTCCGCAATGCCGGCGCCTACTTGAAGGTACAGGAGGAATTCGGTAGTTTCGATACCTACATCTGGGGCTTCGTCGATGGCCGCCCGATAGTCAACCACTATAAAGTGTTGCGGGAGATCCCCGCCTACACGGCGGAGTCGGACGCGATGAGCAAGAACCTGAAGGCGCGCGGCTTCAATTTCGTTGGTACGATCATCTGCTATGCCTTCATGCAGGCAGCCGGCCTGGTCAACGACCACGTTGTCAACTGCCCGCGGCATGCCGAGCTGGACGGACTGGAATAGACCTCACGCCTCGGCGGCGCCGAGGCCATATTTTTTGATGATCCTGTCCGTCGCGGTATCTATGTCATTGCTGTAGACGATCAGATCGGCGTTGTTCCGGAAGAAGCTGATACGTTTGTCGTAATGCTCCGCGACAGTGTGCGCTGTAACCGAATAGCGCCGCTGTTTCTCACGATTGTAGAGAATCTTCCGGTTGCGAAAATCGAAGCGGCTGGGCAGCACCAGAACCACCTGACCGCGCTCGCGGCATTTATTCAGCGTCTCGATGCAGCCGTCCGGGGCACTGTGAGAATTTATCAACGTCCCGCCGCCGAGGCACATGACGATGTTGTTGAGACCGAGGTGCTCGAAGAGGATTTCTCGGCTGCGGTTGTAGTATTCGTCGGGGTTGGGATTGATCCGGCGCCCCGTTTCCATGAAGCAAATCTGTTCGTACTCGGTGTCGAGGTCGAACGCTGTCCAGTCCTCGAGTTTCATGGCGATGCGGCTACCGACGCTGGTCTTGCCGCAGGCACGTGGCCCGATCATGAAAATGTAATCTGTCGCCAATACGAAAAATCCTTGTTCCCGGGTTCGCGAGGCGGACAAAAGCACATGTACAGCGATACTCGGTGATCGGGCTTAAAATTGCTCAAATACTACCGAGGAGCCGTGGCCGATCAGACGCTTTCTATGCCGGCTTCGTGGTTTAGTGCTTATGTCCCGTCGGTCCAATGTAAACCCGGGTCGCACCTTTGCGACGTGCTGCTCCGAACTTCTCGCCGAGCTTGTCGACATCGGCGCCGCTGGCTGCGATGTACTTGTCACGCTCCGCCATGAAAAGATCCACGAACGGCGGCAGCTGCTTCGCTGGAGCCTCGTGGTACTTCGTCTGATGCCGCTTCCACAGCAGTCGCGACAGGTTGTAGGAACCATTGGCGCGGTCCGCGTGGCCAATGTCGAGCCATTTGAAAATCTCATACAATGAAGCCTCGATGATTGCCTGCTGTCCCTTGCCACCGTCGGCATTGAGGACCTGTTCGATATTTTTCGCCAGGAATGTCTCGTAGCTGATCGGGTTGGCACGAAGGTAGTGGGAGCTGTAGTGCTCGTAAGTTTCGTATGCCAGCGAATTGAGATTATAGATGTACAGCACGGTGATCGCCTCCTCGAGGAAACGCTTGTGCTGGTTGTCCGCTGATTGGCTGTAGTCGTTTACGAGCCGGTTCTCCATGTGTTCGTGGATGCGGCCGATGATCTGGACATTGTTCGTCATCGTCATCGTATTGTGCTCCTTACTGTAAAACATACGACCTTCGCGGAAGGAGCTTATCATGCTCTGGCGCAGGATATGACCGTAATTAACATTGCCCGACACCATGTCGGTCATCGTGTCGCTGGCGAGCCAGTAGATGGCGTGCGCTTGATGAAGACGCCAGTCCAGCGGACCGTACTGGCCGTCGACACTCAGCATCCTCTCGATGTCGAGCTTGAGCTCTTGCTCGACCCGCCGGCGCTGATAGAAATAAAAAACTTCGAGCGCCGCTGCCTGCATATTGGCAGCGTCCGGGCCGACATTGAGTGGTCGGTCGATTGGTGAATACGTCTCGAAATCGAGCACGTCAATCTGCTGCGCCACGCCCGCGGCGATGTATGCTGCCACGCCCGGGCGTTTTTGCAGAACTTCCAGCGATTCGGCTGCAGCGGCCAGGCGCTGCAGTTCCTCGGTGTCGCCCCGGGCCAGATAGTCCCGCATCTTCAGCGCCCACTGGTTACGGAACTCCGCGGCATGTGGATCGATTTTGCTGCCGATACGGTCGAAATACAGGCGCGCGAGCTCGTGGCGGATGACTTTGTCGTGGGGATTGTACTTCAGTGCCTCGTCGCGCAGCAAGGTAATGGCGCGGTCGATCCACTGCCAGCGTTCGAGCGGATCGGCGAAGTCGTGCGAGATGTTGTACGCCATGTTGAAGGCCTGATATGTCCAGATCGACGAGAAATTCGGCTGCAATTGGGTGATCCAGCTGGTGAGTTGCAGAGCGTCGAAGTACTCCCCGCGGTCTTGTTGCTCGATGGCCCGCCACCACAGGGCGTCGACGGTCAGTGCCCGCATTGGCCCGAGTGCGAACGTCGTGACTGCCAGCGAGGGCGGGATATCAGGATTGTCGACCATGCGGTTAAGGTCGCCCTTTGCGTGGTACGCGTCGATCTGGGACTGGTTCCACACCAACCCGGCGATGGCGAGTATAATGGCGGCGAGCTGGATGATTCGTTTCTTGGTCATGGCGGCGCCGGGAAATTGATGGTTTGCGTACATAGCCTCATTACAGTACCGTGCCGACGACAACCAAGCATCTGCTGCATTGTAACAGCTCTGTAACGTTGATATCGCCGTCTCGAATTTTGCGACTGCATCGTTGGTGCAGATTCGTTCCGTTGACAGTGGCTGTAACTCACACCGCCTTGGGTGGCGGAAACATGAGCTGCGAAAAACATATCCGTTATGAAATTTAGAGAAAAACCGCGGCCCGATTGAGGGCATACTTCTTATTGCATTCCCCCGTTCTGGATTGATCAGCCGGCCGATGTCATTACCTTACGAGCAAAGGGGAAGCGTTCGCCGGGCGTAGTGGCAGGTGGATGTTTTTTCGGTCCTTCGGTTTTCCCATGAGACCTTCTGTTGGTGGGAACGGCTTCGCCCCCGGGAGCATGTGATGCGTGCAAAGGGAAACGTACCGGCGAATGGCACTCTTGGACAAGGGTTGATACCCCAGCCATGTGCCGGGGTATTAATATGGCGTCGAAGCACTTTTCAACGCCTATAGTATGCACATCTAAAACCCCGCAACTTCTTTGGCTCATGTCCTTGCTGACCCTCTCCAACATTGCCAAGTCCTACGACTCCGGAAACGACCAGGTCCACGTGCTGCAGGATCTTGACCTGACCGTCGAGGCTGGTGAAAGCCTCGCCGTTGTCGGTCCGTCCGGCTGTGGAAAGAGCACCCTGCTCAATATTATAGGTGCGCTCGATCGCCCTTCGTCCGGTCGTTTTCTGTTTCATGGCCGTGACATGGAGCAGCTTGATGACGGGGCGCTGGCGCAGTTCCGCAATCGCGAGATCGGTCTAATTTTTCAGGACCACCACCTGATGCCGCAGCTCTCGGTGCTTGAAAATGTTCTGCTGCCTACGTTGGTGCCCGGTGCCCCGACCGATCCGTCCAGCGCCACAGACATCGCGAGAGATCTTCTGTCGCAGGTTGACCTGGCGGCGCGGCTGTCACACCGCCCGGCGCAGTTGTCCGGCGGCGAACGCCAGCGTGTCGCGGTCGTCCGCGCCCTGATCAACCGGCCGGCCCTGCTGCTGGCAGATGAGCCCACAGGTGCGCTTGACCAGCAGGCGGCCGAGAACCTTACTGAGCTCCTCGTCGAGCTGAACGATCGACATCAGGTCGCTCTGATCACTGTCACCCACTCTGCTGCGCTGGCAGCGCGTATGCAGCGGACCTGCGAACTGCGTAACGGAACACTGGTCGATCGGCCGACAGCACAATGACTTTCGTGTCGCTCATTCGGCGTAACCTGTGGTATCATCGCCGTGCCGTGGGTGGTGTGTTTGCAGGTGTTGTGATTACCACTGCGGTAATCACCGGTGCGTTGCTGGTCGGTGATTCCGTGCGCCACAGTCTCGCCGCTACCAGTGCCGAGCGTCTCGGTAACGTCGGTGGAGCGATCATTTGCGGTGATCGTTTTGTGCGCCATGCGCTGGGCGCCAGTATCGGGGCCAGGCATACGGGCGACACGGCTGCGGTCGTGCATGTCACGGGTATCGCGACAGCCCCCGATCGCGAAACCCGGGTGCCGGCAATCGAGATCTTTGGCGTCGACGAAGCGTTCTGGGAGTTTGGAAAAGCATCGTTGATCCGCCGCATCGCGCCGGAGCAGATCGTCCTCAACACCCGGCTTGCCGGGCGGCTCGGTGTTGAGAAAGGCGACACTGTGCTGCTGCAGATGGAGCAGCCGAGCTTTCTATCGCGCGACGCCGCGTTGGTATCGGTCGAGCGGCCGTACGTGACTTTGCGCCTGAGCGTTGAGGCGGTGATCGATGGTGCCGGGTTTGGCAACTTCAGCCTACGCAACAGCCAGCTTGCCCCGTACAACGCTTTCGTGTCGCGCGCGGTGCTGCAGCAAGCGATTGGTCGCGAAGGTCTGGTCAACCTGGTGCTCACTGAGCATGAGCAAATACCCGACGTTGCTCTGGTTAATGCCTGGACACCTGCTGATGCCGGCCTCGTCGTGCATGACGGTGTCGATCTCGCCCATCGTAGTGAACTGCGCAGCCGCCGGGTATTTTTTGACCGGGCAACTGCTGCTGCTGCGGCTGCGCAACCGGGTGCTGCGCGTGTTTTAACCTACTTCGTCAACGAGCTGCGCATCGGCGACCGGGCCACGCCATATTCGATGGTTTCGGCATTGGACCCCGCCCTGTTGCCGGTTGCCGACCTGGGTGACGACGAGATCATCCTCAATCAATGGTGTGCCGATGACCTCGGTGCGCAAGTCGGCGATGCGCTGTCGTTGCAATTCTACGTGCTTGAGCGTGGCCGGCAACTCACCAGCCGCGAGGCGAATTTCATAGTTCGCCAAGTGATTCCGACAGAAGGGGCCGGTATCGACCGCTCGCTGATGCCTGATTTTCCCGGCCTCGGTGTTGCCGAAAACTGTCGCGACTGGGACACCGGTACGCCGGTGGATCTCGACCGCATCCGTGACAAGGACGAGAAATACTGGGACGATCATCGCGGCTTGCCGAAAGCGCTCATCACCTGGCAGCGCGGCAGCCGTATCTGGGACAATCGATTTGGTACAGTCACCGCTGTGCGCTATCCGCAGTCAACCAATGCGGCGGGTAATCTGGCTGCTGCGGTGCTGGCAGATCTCGATCCCGCAGCGCTCGGACTGCAAAGCACAGCCGTACGTGGCCAGGCTCGCGATGCGGTGGCGCTGGGGATGGATTTCGGCGGGCTCTTCATCGGCTTTAGCTTTTTCCTGATCATCGCGGCCGTGCTGCTCACGGTTCTGATGTTTGTTTTCCATCTCGATCAGCGACTGGCCGAGCAGGGCATCTTGGCCGCACTGGGCTTCGGCAGGCGGCGCATCGGTTTCATTTACCTGGGCGAAGCAGTGTTGCTGTGCACGCCCGCGGCAATCTGCGGAGCGGTTCTCGGGGCGTTGTACACGAAGATGATGATTCACTGCCTGGGCACGACCTGGCGTGATGTCATCGGCGACTGGTCGTTGCATATGCACGGCGAACCGCGGACGTATCTGATCGGCGCGCTCAGCGGTATTGCAGTCTCGCTCGCGGCGATCTGGCTGGTCCTGCGCCGGCAGACGCGGGCGACCGTCGTCCGGCGGCTTGGCGGCGGTGCCGCTGCCGCCAAGCAACGCCGGCGCATGTGGCCCGCGGTGATTGCACTGGCAACAGGCTTGCCGGTGCTGCTGCTGTTGACCGCCGTTGACACGGCAGGATCGGCGCCGGTTGTTTTCTTTGGGATCGGTGCCCTGCTGCTGGTGTCAACTCTGGCTGGCTGTGCCTGGTGCATCGGTTGGCTCGATTGCCACACGACGGTCACCGGGCTACGTGCGATCGGCTGCCGGAACGTCGCCCGACGTTCCGGCAGCAGCCTGGCAGTCATCGGCATGCTGGCCTGCGCAACGTTTCTGATTGTCGCGCTCGAGTCGCAGCGTACGCAGCGACAGGTCTGGTCGGATCGCAGTTCCGGCACGGGTGGTTTTGCGGTGTTCGCATCGACAACGCATCCGTTGTACGTCGACCCGAACGCCGAAAAGGCGCGACGCAATCTCGGACTGGACGAGCCGCCGTTCGATCGTGTGCAGTTCGTGCCGATGCGGCTGGTCGACGGCGACGACGCGAGCTGCCTGAATCTGAATCGGGCGATACAGCCGCAGATCACCGGCATTGACGTCGAGGCGTTGGCCAGTCGCAATGCCTTTACGTTTCAGAAGACGAGTGGACCACCCGGTGCGGCCCCGTGGGACATGCTGCGTTACCAGCCCGGCGCCAATGCAGCGCCGGCTGCGCTCGATTACAACACGATGATGTACAGCCTCAAGCTCAAACTTGGTGACACGCTGACCTACGTCGACGATTTCGGCGAGCCTTTCACATTCCACATCGTCGCGGCGTTACGGCCCGGAATGCTGCAGGGGATGTTGCTGGCGGACGCAACTGCCCTTGAGGCGCGTTTCCCGGCGAGTGCCGGCTTTCGCATTTTCCTTGCGGACGCCGCAAAGCCGACCGACACGGACGCTATCGACGCTGCAGCATTGGCAACGGCGATGAACCAGCGGTTCCGTGATTTTGGAATGGACGCGGTACCTGCAGCGACGCGATTGGCGGCGTTCAACCGCGTGCAGGACACATACCTCTCGATCTTTCAGGTGCTGGGCGGGATCGGCGTCGTGCTCGGAGCGTTTGGACTGGCGGTCCTGGTGCAGCGCAACGTTGCGGAACGCCGGCCCGAGCTGGCGCTCATGCGGTCATTGGGCTTTCCGGTGGCGGCACTGCGGCGGCTGGTGCTGGCAGAGCACTGGGTGCTGCTTGCGGCTGGCCTGGCCTGTGGCGTCGTTTCAGCGCTGGTTGCCGTACTGCCGACATTCAGCGACAGTCGGGCTGACCCGCCTTGGGCAGCGCTGGCACTTGTACTTGGCGGCGTGCTGCTAAGCGGTATTATATCCACACGGCTTGCGATCCGGTGCGCGTTGCAGGGAGACCTGATCAGCGGCTTGCGACGAGAGTGAATCAAAAATGGAGTGACCGATGAAGAATCTGCTGAGTCTGGAAGGGAAGCTGGCGATCGTTACCGGTGCTGCCAAAGGTATCGGTGAGAATATTGCCACGTTATACCGCGACCATGGCGCCGGGATCGTGATCTGCGACATTGACGACGACTGCGGTGCGGCGACGGCGGAGCGACTCGGTGCGACGTACAGGCATTGCGACATCAGTCGTCAAGAGGACGTGCAGAGTCTGTTTGAATTCACCGAGACGGAAATCGGGCCCGTCGATATTCTGGTCAACAATGCAGGGTGTGGAAGGGTCGTGGAAGGCGGCCGTGCCAGTGTCGAGGAATTCCGCACGGACGTGTGGCTCGAAAAAGTCAACATAGACCTCAACGGCACGTTTTTCTGTTGCCGACAGATGTCAGAGCGCATGGTGGCGCGCGGCAGCGGTTGCATCATCAACATCGCTTCGATTGCCGGGGTTGTGGCGCTACAGAAGCAGATCGCCCACGATGCTTGCAAGGCGGGTATCATCAAAATGACCGAGTGCATGGCGATTGAGCTCGGGCCCAAAGGGATCCGTTGCAATGCGATCTCGCCCGGCTCGACAGTGACTGCAGCGACGAAATCGATCTTCTACGCCGACGACGGTTCGCCGAACCCGGCTGGCCAGGAACTGCTGACGTTTATCCCGCTACGCCGCCCCGGCGAGACCAGCGACATTGCCGGCGCTGCCTTGTACCTGGCATCCGATCTGGCGTCCTATGTCAACGGACACAATCTTGTGGTCGATGGCGGCTGGATTGCCGGCTTCAACCGTAACTTCTGAGAGTGCCGGCGCCGGCAGCGATCCTGGCCGGGCTTTGGGGCGTAGTGAGAACTGGGGTGGTTGACAACACCGCTCAACGAGATCCTGCGACTATGAAACCGCCAGGCGCCGGCTCGAAGCTCCGATGCTCAGGTGACCAAGCTGTGCTCCCCAAAGGGCTGCCAGCCCTGTCTCCGCAGAGGCAGCGGGGGATCGGACGAAAATCCCCCCCCCTTCATGAAGGGGGGGAGATGGTAGGAGAAGCGTGCTGCGGGACTCGGACCCGCCTTCCTTCTTCCTCGTGGCCGCATCGCTCCAGCCTCGAGATGAAGATCGGGCTGGCTTAGATGTCACCGCCGTCGTCTCTGTCACCACCGCGGCGGTCACGGCCCTTGCTTCCTTCGCCGCGTTCGCCGCGTTCGCCGCGTTCGCCGCGTTCGCCGCGTTCGCCGCGTTCGCCGCGTTCGCCACGTCGTGCCTTATGAGCGGCTTTGATTTCTTCGTGGGTCAATTCGCCATTACCATCGGCGTCCATCTTCGCGAATTTCTGGTCTTTGCCGCGGAACTCGTCACGATCGATGACACCGTTGCTGTTGGCGTCCTGTTTTTCGAAGCGTTTCTTGCCGTGTTTGCTGCGCCGGGCCTTTCTTGCGGACTTGCATTCTTCCTTTGTCAACTGACCGTCGCCATCGGCATCGATCTTGTCGAAGTGCTCGTCTTTGCCGCGGAACTCATCACGGTCGACGACACCATCGTCATTGGCGTCGCCGCGCAGGGCGTCGTTGTCACGTCTCCCGGCACGGGCTGCCCGCACTTTGCCGTCGACCCGCTCGACGCGGACGGCGTCGGCGCTGATCGTCCGGGGTTCGAGGACGCCGGCATCGGCATCCTCGGCATTCGTGTTCAGTGTGATGTTGAGGGAGAGACAGCAGACAGTGAAAGCTGTGAGTGTGCGCATAGTGGGGTTCCTCCGTAGTGGTTGATGCTTGAGCGTTGGTGCCTCGCACTGGGTCATTCAGCATTCGGGGCGGTTAGGATGTTTCCGTGTACTCTCCTGCGTTATTTACTTTTTCTTCGGATGATGACTTGTTCTTGTGCGAGTTAGTTGCCGGCTTTGGTCGTCATTGGTGTTGTACGCACGATTTGCCCAGTAGTTTAGTCGATACCCGAAAAATCTTTGAACCAGTCTCTGTTTGCTGCTAAACTGCAGTCCCACGAGAAGGAGCCTGAGACATGACGAAGATACTTGGAATTTGCTTTTTGCCCACCGCTTGCCTGCTCGGTTGTTGCGGCTGTCTTCAGGTGCCTCAGTCGGTACCACGGTCCAGCGTTGATGCTGCGACGATTATAAAGATCGACTACGAAGTGCAAATCACGGCGACCGACTCGGTGCATGAGAAAATTCGGTTGTTCGAAGAGTGGATGCGCGATCCGTCTACCGGCACGGACTCTTCAAGGCATAGGCGCATGGCAGTGCACCGTGAGATTCGACAGCACCTGTCCCGGCACAATCGGCAATGGTTCGATACCGAACTTGCGAAACTCGAGGAACGTCGGCAGGCGCCACTGGATCCGACCATTGAGCTTGCCGAACTCCAGGCTTTTCTTGACTACGCCGATCGGCTGCTGTTTGTCAGGAAGGATGCTGCAATAGTGAAGCGTCAGACAGTACCGTTGAAGTTGCGGGCTAGTGCGATCACTGAGAGCCTCAAGCTGCTGCAGGCTTTCCTCGCAATTGGCGGTGAAACGGGTCCACCATCGACGCTGGACGACCTCAGGCGGCTCGAAAGGCAGTGCAGGAGGTTTTATCGGTCGAACAAGGATGGACTGCTGGCGGTGCACGAGCAGACCTTGATTGCGCACCTTGCATACCTGCAGCGTACGATCGCTGTCCGAGAGTCCCGCACCGCCGAACCCGACTTCAGCCAGAGTGAGGAGCTGCTGACGTCGATCCTGAAGGAAGCTGGCAACGCCGGCTCGCTCCGGCAGCAGCGGCAGACAGCGACGCAATTGATGGAGCAGCACGAGGGGCGGCTGGACCATGCCCACGCCGTGCAATTGCGGGAACTGGTCACGGCGCTTGAAATCGCGGCGGCCGACACGCCTGGGCCAGCGGCTATTGACGACGGCTGGCGTCGGACTTTGGCGCAGATCGGCCGCAATGCAGAGGCTGTCGCAAGCGGTTCCGAGGATATTGTCCAGCTGCTTTTCGATATTGGCCGATACACTTTGCAGAATCGTCTCGATCCGCACCACCGGATCCCGAACCGGCCTGTCGCAGGCTACTATGACAGTGAGGGGCGCTACGTGACACCGTAGCTTTCCGCGAGCTGGGGATGATCGATCGCGAGCCGCTGCGGTCGGGCTCAAAGTGGAATGACGTTTTATGCCTTAGCGTCGTGATCGGCGATCAGCTCGGCGACGAGCGTCTCGAGCAGTTCGGCCGGTGCGCCGTCGCGGTCGCGTTTCTCCGTCCATTGCCAGAGCTCGAGATAGGCGTCGCTGTTGGTGATGCCTTCGCGGGTTGCGACGTGATCGATCTCTTCCTGGAAGCGGTCTGGCAGCGGCTTCGTCAATCGCTTGCTGCCGTCGAACACACGCACCTGGGCGGGTATGTCACGCCAGTAAAGAATCTGATAGGTTGCCATTTTGTTCGACTCCTGTGATGTTGTTGGTAAGGTACAGCCATGCGCGAGAACATCTATTACTGGAAGTGCGACAGCCCGCTCTCGTACGAGGAAAAGCGGACGTACAACGACAAGTATCAGACGTCCGACATCACGGCGACGGTTGCGGAGATCGCATCAGTTCATTTCTCTGGCAGCGAATGCCAGGTCGAAGCGACCGGCAGTGCCGGCAACCATTATGCCTATCTGCTGCACGCCGGTGACGAGACCTGGTTCTTCCGTGCCGATGACGGCAGGATCGACGACGACTATATGGATGCGGAATCTGCAGTCATGGCTCGCGTGCGGGAAGCCGGTGTTCCTGTACCCGAGGTGATGGTCACGGACACCTCGCTCGACCGCTTTCCGGTGAGATACCAGATCATGGCATTTGTTCCACACCCCAGCCTGCGTGAGCTTGACCAGGACGGGACGCTCGACCGTGTTGCGGTGAGCCGCCAGCTCGGCGGTTATGTTGCCCAGTTTCACGGCATTGGCGGCGACAGGTATGGTTTTTTGAATACCGAACACCTGCGCGACACAGGAGAGTTTCTTGGTCTCGACGCAACCCATGCCGACTTTTTCCATAAGTGTCTCGACGACCACCTTGGTTATCTGCGTGACGTCGATTTTCTCGATGCCGACACGGTCCGTGGGATTAGCGGCATTTTTGAAAACTTTGCAGGCTTACTGAACCTCGAGCAGCCGGCACTGGTGCACAAAGACCTGGCGTTCTGGAATGTCGTGGGTACCGATCGCGAAGTCATGGCCATCATCGATTGGGACGATGCCGTACTCGGTGATCCCGTCGATGACCTGTCGATCCCGCTGTGTTTCTATCACAGCGAGGTTATCGAACCGCTGTTGGAAGGCTATCGTGAGCATCGCGAATTACCGGATGACTTCGATGAACGCGTGTCACTGTACCTACTGAGGAACATGCTGTGGAAAGCGAAGATCCGGCATTTCATGGGCTACTTCGACATGGGCAGTTCGTTTTTCATCCGCAGTCGTGAGAACGCGGATTCACTCGAGGCCTTTACCCGGTCGCGTATCCAGATGGCGATGAACGCGCTGCTGTAATGTAATACAAGAGGAATTGTGATGTCCGTAGAACGTGTCACCGAGATCCGCCGCCATCTGGAAGCGGCGTTCGAACCCAGAATTCTCGAGATCGAGGACCAGAGTCATATGCATGTGGGGCATGCCGGCGCGGCGAGTGGCGGCGGGCATTTCGCGGTCCGCATCGAGGCCGCGGCCCTGGCTGGCGTGAATCGGGTGAAACAACACCGGATGATCTACCACGCGCTCGGGGAAATGATGGGTGCCGAGATCCATGCGTTGAGTATCGAAGTCGAAACGTAGAACGGACGCAGAGATCCATTCTACTGAAGACGCGCCCGAATTCTCTCAAAATCGTCGTAGCCCGCTGTCAGATATTGCCGCTCACCGATGTTCTCGAGAACAAGACTCGGGAACGTCTGGCACCCAAGTTCGCGCTGCAGCCGGAAATCTTTTTGCAGCAGGTTCTCTGTTTGTGGTGATTTCAGGTCGTTGCGAAACTGTTCGCGATCGATTCCCAGTTCGCCGGCCAGTGCGACGAGGGTCTCGGCATCGGACGGGTTGCGTGCCTCAAGATAATAAGCCTGCTGGATGCGGTCGAACATCGCCGGCCCGCTGCCGTTGACAGCGTGGGCCGCAAGCACGGCGCGGCAAGCGGGGTACGTCGAACGGCGCGGTTGGCATGTCGTCCAGAAGTCCCAGTTGAACTGCGCGCCGGTGCGTACGCTGACCTGGCGCCAGGCGCCTTGGATGTACTCGCGCGTCTCGTCCGGCATCGATTCATCCGAGTCCGGCGCCAGCCCGCCCATGACATAGCGCACCCCAACGGATTGCGGCAACTGTTCGAGGATCTTCCGGAGCACGTCGCGGAAGCCCCAGCACCAAGAACACATCGGGTCGGCGACGTAGAAGACTGTGAGCGTCGTCATAGGCGGAACGTCATTACGTTTGCTTCGCGTTGTCGTCGTGTTTTGGCGCAGGCGTATTGGCCAGTTGTTGAAGCACGATCGCTTGCCTGCTGCTGACGATTTCCCGTAGCCCGTTGTTGCTGAACTTTTCAGTGAGTTGGAGACCGACATTCATTTTACTCAATATACCATGGATCGCCGCTGGTGTTGCGAAGAGTCATTGACGCATTGCGTTTCACGAATCACGTTTCATACATGTTCATCATTGGCCAACGCTGGGTAAGTGAATCGGAACCGGAACTCGGGCTTGGTGTCGTCGCCGATATCGGTGTCCGCGATGTCTGCATTCAGTTCGGCGCCGGCGAGGAAATGCGGCGGTATGCTGTGGAGTCCGCACCTGTGCGGCGGGTGATCTTTGCTGCCGGCGACACGGTCGCGACACGAGATGATACCGAGATCACCGTTGACGAGGTCATCGATGATGACGGTCTGATCACTTATGTTGCCGGTGCGACACGGATCGCGGAAGTCGCATTGTCCGATCGAATCACGTTCAACCAGCCGCTGGACCGATTGCAGAACGCCCATGTCGATGAACCGCTGCTGTTCGACCTCCGCGTCGAAGCGCTGACTTGGCGCAACCGCAGCCGGCAGTCGTCAATCCGCGGCCTTGTTGGCGGCCGTGTTAGCCTGATCCCGCATCAGATCTATGTCGCCAACGAAGTGGCCAATCGACCGATCCCGCGGGTCCTGCTGGCCGATGAGGTCGGGCTCGGCAAGACCATCGAGGCCGGGCTGATCGTCCATCGCCTGAACCTCAACGGCCTGGCGTCGCGCGTGCTTATCATGGTGCCGGATTCGCTTATCCACCAGTGGTTTCTCGAGTTTTATCGCCGGTTCAACATGTGGTTCAGCATTTACGACGAGGCGCGTTGCGCCGCTGTAGTCGACGGGGCGCCGGCCGGAAATCCTTTTCTCGACCAGCAACTGATTCTTTGCGGTATTTCCTTTCTCACCGGCAGTGAACGGTACCGGAACTTCGCGATCGAGGCGGGCTGGGACGTCGTAGTTGTCGATGAAGCGCACCATTTGCGCTGGACTCCGGAGTCGTCGAGCGCGGAGTACGAGCTGGTCAATACCCTTAGCCAGCGCACGCCCGGGCTGCTGCTGCTGACGGCGACGCCCGAACGGCTCGGGCACGCCGGGCATTTCGCGCGGTTGCGATTGCTCGATCCCGATCGTTATCCGGACTTTCTACAGTTCGAGGAGGAGGCTGCACAGTTTGGCGATGTCGCAGCTGCCGCCGGCCGGCTGGTCGCGGGTTCCGAGCTGACCGATGATGACTGCGCCCGCATCAAATCCGTTTTCCCCGAGGACGAAGCACACGTCGAACAGTTGTTGTGCGATGTTTGCAACAACGACGATGCCGCCCGATCGAAACTGCTCAACGAGATGCTTGATCGCCATGGGCCCGGCCGTGTTATGTTTCGCAACACGCGCCATGTCATCCAGGGATTTCCCAAGCGTATTTTTAAGCAGCACATTCTCGATGGAACCGAGGCGAACATCGAGATTCTGCGCTCGGAGTTCGTATCGGAGAAACGCAATCCGAAGTCCGAGGTCGACGCAGATGACCCGCGCATCGTTTGGCTCGCAGCATTGTTGCAGGAGTTGGCTGGTGAGAAAGTACTGCTGATTTGCCGAACTACGCAGAAAGCGATCGCGATCGATGAGGCGCTGCAGAAGAGCGTGAACGTCAAGTCGTCGCTGTTCCATGAGGATCTCGAGCTGATCATTCGGGATCGTAACGCATCGTGGTTCGCCGAGACCGAGGGTGCGCGCATTCTCATCTGCTCGGAGATCGGCAGCGAAGGTCGGAACTTCCAGTTCGCGCATCATCTGGTCTTGTTCGATCTGCCGATGGATCCGGAGTTGCTCGAACAACGTATCGGGCGTCTCGATCGCATCGGTCAGACTGCGGATATCAAGATCCACGTGCCGGTTGTCGCGGGTAGCCCGCAGGCGCGTCTTGCCGAGTGGTATGCTGATGGTCTCGACGCGTTTTCAGGACCGACGACCGATGCCGAGCTGTGCATCGAAAAATTCGGTGCCCGTTTGTCCGACCTGGCGCTCGCAGTGGTCGAGGACTCAGCAGATGCCTGGGGGGAACTGGTGGCGAATACGCGCGCTTTCCACGATGAATTGGCATGCCGTGCTGCGATTGGCCGTGATCACCTGCTCGAGTTGAGTTCCTGCAACGCGGCCGCGGCCGACACCCTGGTTACGGAGATCGTGGCAGCGGACGAGGCGCGCACTCTGGAGAAGTTCATGTACGATGTCTTCGAATGGTACGGCGTCAAGCAGGAGGAACTGGCGCCGCGCAGCTATGTGCTGAGCTGCGAAGAATTGTTCTCTGAAGGCATCCCCGGTCTCTCCAATGACGGCGCTTCCGTGACCTTCTCACGTCGCCATGCCCTGACACATGAAAACATCGAGTTCCTCACCAGCGACCATCCGATGGTCATCGGCGCCGTTGACATGTTGCTCGGCTCTGAGCGCGGCAACAGCAGCGTGGCGACACTGGAAGGCAATGAACGCGCCGTTCTTCTCGAAACCGCATTCGTTCTCGAACCGACTGCCCCGACCCGGCTGCATGCCGATCGTTTCCTGGCGCCTACACCGATCCGTATCGTCGTTGATCATCGGCAAAAAGACCGGACTGCGTCCTTTACGCACGAGTTCCTTCATGAGCAACTGCGCCCTGGGGAGGGCTCCTTGTTGGACCGCCGCGAGCTGACGCATACACTGATTCCCGCGATGTGCGAGCAGGCGCGGGTTTTTGCGGAGCGGCAGGCGACGGGCATCCGCGATGAAGCGGTCGCTGCAATGTCTTCAACGCTCGGTGCCGAGCTTGAGCGCCTGCAGGCCTTGCGCAAAATCAACGATCACGTCCGTGACGACGAGCTCGAGGCATTGACTGCACAACTCGACGAGCTGCGCATCCATCTTGAGGCCGCCGAACTGCGCCTCGACTGCGTCCGCGTCATCTGGGTGAGCGGGTAGGGCGGGACAGGTGCCCAGGCATCGTCCGGCCACGGATCAGCTTCCTGCTTCTCTGCCCTGTTCCGTACGTTCTTCACCGGGATCGATGTGGCGCTCGACGCTGTCCGCAGCGCAGCCGACCATGCACGGGCGCTTCGCCAGTGCCTTGCCCTCGAAGGCGGGCAGGCAGAAACGCTGGGCCTCCAGCAGCTCGATCACCATGTCGCGGATCTCGTCGAGCGCCAGGCATGCTGCCGTCAAAGGGTCCATGCAAAAGGCCTGGAAGACGAGCTCAGGGTCGGCGTTGATCGTCGCTTCGACAGCGAGTCTTTGGACATTGATCTGGGTTTGGTTGATTGCGGCTCCGTGCATCGGGATTTTACCGACCTTCATCGGCTGCAATCCGTTTTTGTCGACGTAGACTGGCACTTCGACGCAGCAGTCGTCGGGCAGGTTGTCGATCAGCCCGGTGTTTTCGACGTTACCATGGATGATGGCCGGTTTGCCGCCTTCGCAGGCGTTGATGATATGTGACCCGAACTCGGAGCTGCATTCCAGGTCGACCGGCGTCTCCCAGCTCGCCATCTTTTCCATCTGCTCCTCCCAGTCCGGCCGGTCGTACAGTTCCTTGATGAAGCCGCTGCCGCCGTTCCACGCGCCGCCGGGGCAGTATTTTTCGATCAGTTCCGGACGCTTTCGCCACCAGGGTGAATACTCCGAGCAATGGCCGCTTGATTCGGTTACCGGTATGCCGAAGTGCTTGACGTACTCCATACGCACGGTGTCGCCAAGCCAGATATCCGGCTGCACCGCGAGCTGGCGCATCTTCGGCAGCAGGTCCTCGCCGTTCCTCGAATACTTGTAAAGCCATGCCTGGTGATTGATGCCGGCAACCTGCCAATCGACTTCTTCGAGAGGCACATCGAGGCGCTCGGCCCATTGATGGGTAAGGTGCTGCACCGAGTGGCAGAGCCCGACGAGCTTGATGCCCGGGGCCAGCCGGTACATGCCCCAGCAGAGCATCGACATCGGGTTGGTGTAGTTGAGCAGGACCGCGTCCGGGCACAGTTCCATGACGTCCTGCGCGATGCCAGCCTGGTGCGGCAGCGTGCGCAGGCAGCGCATGATGCCTCCCGGCGTAAGGGTGTCGCCGATGCACTGGTTTACACCGTACTTCATCGGGATATCGATTTCCGAATGTATCGCGTCGTTGCCGCCGACCAGCAGACTGGTGATGACGTAGTCGGTACCGGGCAGGGCCTCACGGCGGTCGGTCGTCATTGTGCAGGTGGCGTTGTCGTAGCCGCCTTCCTTGAAAATCCGCTCTGCTATCCGGCCCGCGTACTCGAGGCGTTGCTCGTCGATATCGACGAGCGCGAGTTCAGCGTCACAGGTGGTTTCGTGGGTCAGAATGTCAGAAGCGAGCCGGCTGAAGAAACTCAGGCTACCCGCTCCGATGAGGGTTATTTTAGGCATGTCAATTCCAGGCGTGAAGAGTTGAGATTGTAATGGCGCTTATCATAGCGCCGCTTCAAGGAATGACTATCGATCTTCCCGCCTACGTCGGGTTCGTGAGGCGGGTGTGGCTTCGATGCCGGGCGGACAATCCGGCCGCATAGCGGCCAGAACGGAATTTTCGTCGGCCCACTGCGGATTGCGGTTGCGAGTCGCCACGACGAATGCCTGCAGAGGCGGCGGCAGCTGTCCGAAGTTCGGAAACATCCACAGTGTGATCACCGTGCGGCGCGCGTCCGTGCCGTTTGCGTGTGCCGCGTGCAGCAACCGGGAATCACCGATCACCAGGTCGCCGGCTTTTACCGGCACATCCACCTCGTCCGGCTGCGTCGAAAACTCAGCCATCTCCAGATTCTCCGCCCGGGCGACCGCCGGGGCATGGGCGTCTTCCAATTGATCGTGCAGCGGGTGATCGCGCAGATGTGAACCCGGGATGACGCGCAGACATCCATTGCTGCGGTTGGTGTCGACGAGATAGTACATGAAAAACGTCTGTACCGGCTCGGTCTCGTAACTTCGCGGGTGCGTCCAGCCCATCCAGTCGAAATGCCAGAACAGCGGCGGGCTGTGCGATGGTTTGCTGATGACATAGCCCGAAGTGAACCGGACATCGTCGAAGCCCATCCGGCGGTAGGCATCAAGGGCAGGCTGCAGTGTTGCGAGTTTGGCGAATGCCGGATTGCGTCCGATCGGGATCATGCTTCCCGTAGACCGCTGTTTCTCATTGTCGGCTTCGGGTACTGCGTCGATCAGTCGGTCGGTGAGTTCACGCATCTCCTGCAGCAGTTCCGGCGGCAGTACATTCTCGATTACGCAAAATCCGTCTTCGAGGTGCTGTCGTCTTTTCTCTCGGTAATAATCCATATCATTCATCTTAGTCCCCAGGTTTTCTGTAGCGCGTGATTCGAGTACAACCTTCACATATCCGACCGGTCCCCATCGCTCATCTGCGTTGCCAAATAGTCCGCCATCGCTCAATCATTGACTGCCGCCGAGAACTGCCGACGGAATGCCGAAGCTCCGCCGTGCGCCGGATGACGGACAGTATTCGCTTCGATGCCGAGCCCCGCCAGCGAAGCCTCGGCTTTGCGGCCGATGCTGATAATCCGCCGAGCCGAAAACAATTTCATGAAGCGCTGCAGGTATGGTACCGCTGCCTGCAGTTCCGATGTTTTCGGTGTACGGTTGCTGAGCATGCCTGCCTTTGGACAATAGGGGTGCCATGGAAAAACGTTCCACAATACAAATTCGGTCGGCGCCAATCCCAACTCGACAATCGCGGTCTGCCACACGATGCTGGCGGTCGGCTCGGCAAAACCGTTCCTGTTGAGCGCCGGTGAGCTGGTACGCTGGCCTGTGAGCCCGGGCAACAGATGATCGGGATTGATGCCGCGCCCGGCGAGGTGTCCAAGCAGCAAGCGCTCCGAGGTCATGGCGATGCCGGTGAAATGTCCGCCCTGGTACCCGAGCGCCTCGGCGATCAAAAGGTATCGGGCGCCGGTCCGCTGCGACAGATAGTGTTTCAATTGCCGGGTGCGGATCATCGGTGCCCGAGAATTCTGATCATGCGCCGCATCGACGTCGTGCCAGGGATTGAACACGTCATCCATCGTAGGCGCCGATTGCAACTCGGCAATGAATTTCGAAATGCGGTCCGGCATGGTAGTTCTATTTTTCAGATCGGACGCTACCTTAAACGCTCTTCCAACAAAACCAATGACGAGGCTAAATATGCGCATCGACAATGATCAAATATATGTCGAAGACGTCCCGGTCACAGCGATTGCCGAGACTTACGGGACGCCGACGTACGTCTATGAAGAGAACACGATCCGCGCAAATTTCCGGCGCGCCCTCAAGGCGTTCAGCAGGTACTACGAAGACTTCCGCTTCCACTACGCAATTAAAGCCAACAACAACCCGGCAATCGCTCATATTCTGCGACAGGAAGGCGCCGGTATCGACGCTGCCAGCGTCAATGAGATTCTATTGGCGAAGAAACTTGGATTTGCCGGCGACGATATTGTCTTCAGCGGCAATTTTCTGTCGGACGATGATATCAAGGCCGGACTCGACACCGGCGCCGTTTTCAATCTCGATGACCTTTCACTGTTGCCCCGGCTGCTGAAGTTCGGTCAACCGGACATCCTCAGTTTTCGCGTCAACCCCGGGTATGGCAAGAGCAACGTCGGAGATTATGTCACCAACGCCGGGCCCGGCGCCAAATTCGGCATCCACCCGGACCAGGTGATGGACGCCTACCGGGCCGCTCGGGATGCGGGTATCAAGCGCTTTGGCGCCCACATGATGCCGGGTTCCTGCCTGCTCGATCCCGGGTACTTTGCGTTTATCACGGAACTTTTGCTTGATATTATCGGCAGGGCCGGCAAGGAGCTGGAGATTGACTTCGATTTCATCGACCTGGGTGGTGGCCTCGGCATTCCCTATCTGCCCGATGAGGAACCGCTGGACGTCGAGGCGACCGCTGCGCAGGTGGCGGAGATCTTCACGCGAAAAGTCGGTGAGTACGGCCTGAAGCCGCCGCGCATGATCATGGAACCGGCACGGTATTTCGTCGGCGACGCTGGCTATCTGGTTGGCCGCGTGCATTCGATCAAGAACAGTTACACCGAGATCGTCGGCACCGACATCGGGATGAACACCATTGCCCGCCCGGCCATGTATGGGGCGTATCACCACATCTATGTCAACGGCCGGGAAAGTGAGGATCGCCGGCCGCTGGGCTTGACCGGGCAAATTTGCGAGAACACCGACTACTGGGTTCGCGATCGCGAGCTCCCAAGGAACATCGCCGAAGGCGATCTCGTTGTCGTGGAGAACGCCGGCGCCTACGGTTACTGCATGAGTTACCAGTACAACGGTCGGTTGCGACCTGCAGAGGTCCTGGTGAACGGCGACCGGCACCATCTCATTCGCCGGCGCGAAGAGTTCGAGGACATGATTCGCGACACGTATGTCCCGGACGGACTGGATAAGTAGTCATGACTGAACGGGAGCTCTGGCAAGATCGAGAACAGGCCGCTGGTGTTCTCCCCGTTAGGGACTGTCTCAAGCCACCGGCCGGCCGGTGGCAACCTGACTGTGAAATTACTAAATTGTGAAATGGCATGATCCGGTGAGCGCCCCCTGTTCAGCGCTTGTCAAGTACATCAAGCCAGACCTGTATACTCGCGTATGACGGGCGACGAAAGATGATCGCCTCCTCTTTTTTTGCCGGCTTGCAGGAATGCTTATGAACCAATTGCTTAAGTCCTTTGTGAGAGAGACAACCCCGCCGCTCATTTTCCGTGGATTGCGATCACTGTTTCGCCTGCTATTTTCCGACAAAAATAAAAAAAGGGAAATGAAGTTCTGGGGAGAAAAGTCCGCGGAGTGGTACGATGATGTGTACGGGGAGAGTGTTGAGTACCGTAAGCATTATACCCAGAGTGCATATTACTTTTTGTGGACAGTGATGGCTGACCGCATGATGCGCCACTGTGGGGACAGGGTGCTTGATTTGGGATGTGGTCCCGGTCAGTTCGGGGCCCTGCTTTACGAAAAAGGATTCCGACAGTATTTCGGGGTGGACTTCAGCTCGGAATGCGTCGAGCTTGCCAAGCAGGCGTGCCCCTCCTTTGAGTTCATCGTGGCGAATGTTTTAGAAACAAATTTGTTAGAGTCCCGAGATTACGACTATCTACTCGCCATGGAGTTTCTGGAACATGTGGAAGAGGACCTGAAAGTTTTGCAACAGGTCAAGGCAGGCACCAAGTTCCTCGGCACCGTGCCAAATTTTCCAAGCGCTTCCCACGTCAGGCATTTCTCAAGTGCTGAGGAGGTAGAATCAAGATATGCGTCACTTTTTTCTGCATTCCGTGTCGACTCGTTTATGAAGGGGGCTGAGGGGCCTATATTCTACTTGTTCGAAGGCACCAAGCTTTGAGGAATGGGGAAAGCTTTTATTCATGACACGCCGAATATCCACTCCGAGCAGACGCGTAGAATCCGTCAGACAAGCACCGCACAAAGGTGCTGAAGCAACAGCGGCCAGAGTGTGGCTCAAGGGCGCCGGGCTTAAGCCACGTATACCGCACCTCGCATCCCGCACCTCGCATCCCGCACCTCGCATCCCGTATTCACTCTGATCGAGCTGCTCATCGTCATTGTGATCATCGCGATCCTTGCCGCGATGCTTCTGCCGGCCTTGCACAACGCCAAGTTGGCTGCACAGAAGGCGGTGTGCAGCAACGATCTCGATCAGGTGTACGTAGGGTGGTTCACCTACACGGTGGACAACGACACATGGTTTCCGACACCCGGTAAGTTCCTTCTTTTCCATCCGGCGCACACCGGCGTCGTGGGCGTCAGTGAATACGCCTCCCAGGAAAAAACGCTCTACGGCCATCAAGCCGAGCACGATGTGCTGAACCCTGCGACGGGCACAAACTGGGCCGACATGTCGTGGCTTCACTACCACGTCGCTGTTGATTACCTCGGCGGCAGCCTTGAGCGTTTCTTTATCTCATGGGACGGGGTCTATCCGGAGGTCGAGGCTGCCATCCTCAACAACACCGGGTTCGGTGTTGAGCGCGCCGCCTATCGCGGCCAGATATACGGTCGCCTTGACATGGACGCGGACGTGAGGGGCAGCTGGGCATACAATTCCCCTTCCGTCGTCGGCGGCGGCTATGAAACGAATCCCGCCTACTATGACAAGGCGCCGAAGGGATCGTTTCTGGGAGATTCAATGTACAAGACCTACGATCCCGGCATCGGCTGGATGCACACCAACGCCCATGGGGGCAGGGATACCGTGCATTTTCAGGACCCGGCTGCCACGCAGTTTCTGGATGGGAAACATCTCGTGTTCCTGGATGGACACGTCGTCTATTACACGCCCGAGCAGTGGGCCGTCCAGGTGCGTGCGGACTGGTAAAAGA
>Ga0209501_10000949_pt1 | contig 32996 bp, 33 predicted proteins | sample ArcticOcean_MG_C_4_FD_187434 | JGI IMG/M metagenome (GOLD analysis project Ga0209501, IMG submission 187434) | Marine microbial communities from western Arctic Ocean - ArcticOcean_MG_CB4_134 (SPAdes) (version 2) | ecosystem: Environmental > Aquatic > Marine > Oceanic | place: Arctic Ocean...
ATGAGCCAGCCTCTAGTAGGTGACTGCTTTGTAGGGGGCGGTGTTCTCTCTCAATTGATAAGGCCTGAAGGCGTGACCTCACTGAAATGCCGTGGGACGATCCATCTGGCTGAGGCTACGCTTTTCTCAACAACTCCTGACATGTTCCAGACTGGTATTGAGCTAGATGCTTTCAATCGTGTCTCGTCGCAGGCCAAGTTAACCCGTTTTGGAGCTGATTGTTATGGCTATTGCTTGATGGCATCTGGATTCGCAGATCTAGTAATTGAGGCAGATTTACAGTTTTATGACATAGCGCCCGTTATTCCTATTGTGGAAGCAGCCGGTGGTGTCGTTAGCGACTGGGAAGGGCGGCCTGTTATGTCTGGCGGACGTGTAGTGGCAGCGTGCAATCGTGCCCTACAGGAAGATGTTCTAGATATATTGAATACACTTAATTAACTCTTGTTAAAGGTATTAGACCCTCTCAACAGCAAAATGTTAATCTATGTGCTTACCATCGTAGAAACATGCGGTACTTTTGCAACACCTATTTTCGCGGGAGATAAAGGATGCCTAAATTAACAAACGAAGAGCGAGATGATTTTTTGGCGTTGCCGAAAATCATTATGAACATTGCGACGGTTGATCAAACCGGTGCTCCACTAGTGACTCCTATTTGGTTCGTTCACGAGGAGGGTAGGATTTGGTTTACTCCTAGGCAACACTCGGAGTGGTTGAAAAACATTCGACACGATAATCGTATAGCACTAAGCGCGGATGAAGCGCCAGTACCTTACAGAAAGGTCGTTGTACGAGGACAAGCTAACATAGAGTTTGAAGTAGGTAACGATGACGCTTGGCGCGATCGATATCGACGTATCGCTGCCAGATATATCGATGAATGGAATGAATATGTGGATGGTACTGATGATCAACCACGTGCATTGTGCTCGATAGTGCTTAAAGATGCTGAGGTGCGTACATGGCGAATGCCTGTCGGCGACGAACCTTATCAAGGGATCTGGGCAAAGCGTTATTGGACTGACGATGCTAAAGTAAAAAATGAAGCACCTGAGCTATTTGGGGGCACTAGCGACTGATGCGGACACTGATTTAGAGTGAGGGTTAATGTTTGAAAGCCTCCCGTGTTGAGTCTACCTATGCATGGTTTAGACTGCTCGCGAGCTTAGGTCTAGGCACGATTGGCAGCGGTGGTATGTATGCCGTGGTGGTAGCCCTACCTGCGTTTCAAAGTGATTTTGATATATTGCGAGGAACGGCGTCCTTTCCTTACACAATGATGATGATGGGTTTTGGGTTCGGCGGTTTGCTGGCTGCAAAACTTGCTGCGCGCTACGGGTTGATAAAAATGCTGTTGTTTGGTTCGATAGCGCTAGGATTGTCATACTTGCAAGCCGCTTTGAGCACTAGTCTACTGCTTTTGAATCTTGCGCACTTTCAGATAGGCGTATTCGGTCTAGCAATGGTGTTCACCCCTTTACTGGCGGATATTTCCAAGTGGTTCTTGCGTCGTCGAGGTTTGGCGATTGCGATATGCGCTTGTGGCAATTACTTGGCGGGAACCGTGTGGCCGCCGTTAATTCAAATGATGATCATCGATTCCGGATGGCGTCATGCCTACATCGTTGTTGGTTTGTTGAGCACAACGTTGATGATCCCCTTGTTGCTCGTGCTGCGTCGTCGAATTGATAATTTTGGAATGGTCGAGAATTCAGAAGGCAGTATGGGTGGTTCGATCCGTCTTGGGCTTAGTTCTCGGAGTCTTATGCTGATATTATGTGTGGCCGGCATAGCCTGTTGTGTTGCAATGGCTCTGCCCCAGGTTCATATCGTCGCACTATGTGGCGATCGAGGATATGGGCCTGGCAAAGGTGCGGAGATGTTATCAGTAATGTTGGCCTGCGGAGTCATTTCCCGTTTGGGATTTGGTTGGTTATCTGATCGTATAGGTGGCCTGGCAACATTACTTATTAGTACATCTTTGCAATGTTTCGCTTTGGCGTGCTATTTAGGAGCGGATACACTTCCTTCGATCTATGCAGTTTCTATAATGTTTGGTCTATTCCAAGGAGGCATTGTGCCTTGTTATGCGCTCATTGTTAGGGAATTTTTCCCTGAAGCGGAAGCAGGACGACGGTTGAGCATCATTATTTTAGCGACTGTGATAGGGATGGCCTTTGGAGGTTGGGCAGGTGGTGTGATTTACGATTTCACTGGGTCTTATGAGGCTGCATTTATTCATAGTGTTGGCTGGAATGTATTGAACATGGGACTGATAGGCTTTCTGCTCATTAGATTAAATTTTGGTACTGCCAGAGTCGACACAACCTCGTGATGTCGTTTTATTAAAGGCAAAAACCTCCAGTAACTAATGGTGAGCAATTACAAATTGAGGTGCGTGCTAATGGCGTCGCGAGCAGAGGCCAGCTCTGATCGCTTAGGCGGGGAATAATACCGATCAGGCAAACTCCATTTAAACCCGTCGTTTTCATAGCGCGGGAACACATGTAGGTGCACGTGAAAGACTGTTTGACCGGCGGCGACGCCATCTGCAAGAAACAGATTGATCCCTTCGCAGTGCAATTCACTTTTTCTAATAGCAGAAGCAATGCATTGTCCTACTTTGAATATTTCAGCTCCTGTGGTTGTAGGGAGATTTGCTAGGGTCGTTGCACGCTCATTGGGGATCACTAATACGTGTCCAGTAGTTATGGGTTGTATGTCCATAAAAGCGGTTACGACATCATTTTGAAATAAAATTTCTGCCGGAAGTTCCCCAGTCAAAATTCTCGAGAAAACAGTGTTTGGATCGAATTTTCCTCTCTGAACTGCATTTTTCTTGTCGTTTTCATGCATTGAATTATTTCCTAAGTAATAAGTAGACTTTTTCCGCCGCCTCATGGCCTTTCGCAACGGCGGCGTGTTGACCTAAATGAGTAATATTCCAATTATCTCGGTAAAGAGCAGAAAGTTCCACATTATTTACGAGATAAGGAGGCGGCGATAATTTGTCCTCATCATAAACTAAAGTGATCACAAGCGATTGACATCCGTGTCCTGTAATGGCAGTGAGCCAATCCGCATAAATAAGGCGCTGTTCTTTGGACAGTGCAATAAGCGCTGCGCGATCATATATCACATCTATTTTAGGAAGGATATCTTTCGGGAAACACAGCATATCAGAGCAGTATATGGTCAAGTTGTTGGCGTAAAGCACGTGATAATTATGATGCCGACTTCTTTTATATTTAATTTTGTTTTCGTCGAAGAAAGCGACTATAGCGATTTCGCTGATCTCGATTCCAAGTACATTGTGTCCTTGGTCTCTCAAGTACAGCAAGTCTTTCGACTTGCCACATAGCGGGACTAATACATTGCTGTGCGAGGCAGAGCCAATAGTATTCCAGTATTGCTTCAAGAGCGGGTGAATATAGTCTTCATGAAAGCCGATAGCATTAGAGGCCCATTTTTTTAGCCAGAAATTGTTGAGACTTAGATGACCTTCCACTTAATGAGACTTCTTGGTTAGTCGCTTATGCCAGTGCTTCCAAGAGCATGCTTAGAGCTTCATCTCGAAAGATAATCATGTTTTGTTCTCTATCTGCCTTGCAAGTTTCTATACGTCTAGTCACGGTTTTGGGTCCGACAACCGCGAGAACACAAATTCCCGGAGGATGTCCGTAAGGAGTCCCCGCTGGACCTGTTGCTCCCAACTCAGCTAAGCCCCAAGTTGATTTCAGTTGCTTTTTTATCTGTTCGGCGCATAAGGTAACATAGTCATCTGTTAAGGGCGTTTGTGCGTTTAGTTTTTCCTTGTCTATTTGTAAGAGTTTTCTCCTTGCACGCATGGTGTAGATAATTGCGCCACCGTTAAAGTAAGCAGATGCCCCTGGGATAGCAAGGAGACTTGCAGATATGAGGCCACCCGTAGATGACTCGGCTACGCCGATACTTTGCTTAGCTTCAATTAATAGAGCAGCAATTTTTTTTGTAGTGAGAGAAGATATATTCATGGTGGAATCCAATCATTATTAGGTAATAATGACAGCATAATGACTCATAGTGATGTTTATCAAGGTTGGAGTTGCTCAAAGGTTGGTGATTACCATGATCTTACCATTGAGGAATTTTCCGTCTCGGATCCAAGCCCGGCGCAGTTGGTTGTTTCAATTAAGGCTTTTTCTCCTGGGTTTCCAGACATGTTGATGACGCAAGGAAATTATCAACTCAAGCCAAAGTTACCTTTTACTCCATGCGCTGAGTTTTCGGGTGTCGTATCTTCCATAGGGAAAAATGTCAGACATTTTGCTGTTGGAGATCAAGTTATTGGAAGTGTGAGGCATGGGGCGGCAGCCACTAAGGTTTTAGTTGATCAACAGGATGTTTTTAAACTCCCATCACCTTTCGATTTCGTAAAGGGTGCCGCTTTTCTCGTCGCATACAAAACTGCTTATATAGGTTTAGTGTCTCGAGGAAGCTTGAGAGCCATGGAAACAGTATTGGTCCATGGTGCAGGCGGTGGAGTGGGGCTGGCTGCTGTTCAATTGGCAAAAGCTTATGGCGCTATAGTTATCGCGCTGGCGACAGGGAGGAAGAAATGTGAAGTGCTACAAAAAACTGGTGCAGATCACGTTTTAGATTATGCGGGTGGGAGTTTTAAGGACCGTGTTAACGAAATTACGTCAGGAAGAGGTGCCGATGTGATTTATGATCCGATTGGCGGAGTTGTTTTTGAAGAGTCGTTAAAATGTATCGCGTCTTTAGGCCGCGTTCTTGTGATTGGCTTTGCAAGCGGGCAGGTAGGTGCAGTTCGAGCTAACCACGCGTTGATAAAACAGTATTCGGTGATAGGTGTAAGAGCCGGAGAATTTGGTAGGTTGCATCCTGAACAAGGAGCGGAGGCTATGAGACAGCTGTTACACATGGCTGAATCAGGTCTATTAATTCCTTATGTGAACAGCTGTTATAAGTTTGAAAAATTAATTGATGCATTTGATGAAATTTATGATAGACGTGTTGTGGGAAGAGCAGTGGTCTTGGTGTGAGAAAGCATAGATGTGAAAAGAATTAAAACCGAAGAATATGATTGTTTAATGGAGATAAAAAATGAAAAGCATCATTGAATTCTTCTTTGATTGTTCAAGCCCTTGGACTTATTTGGCTTTTGAAGGAATACAATCAGTCGCAGCCGAGCTAGACGTGGACATGATTTGGAAGCCTGTTTTAGTCGGTGGGCTATTCAATACAGTCAACCCTAGTGTATATTTTTCTCGTGAAAATCCGGTGCCCGCAAAAGTTAGTTATCATGCCAAAGATCTCCAAGACTGGGCCAGTAGGCGTTCCGTCACAATAGGGAAACCCAAGCCGTTCCCCGTGAACAGTGTAAGAGCGATGAGAGGCGCATTTGTCGCATTGGAAGAGGGTTTATTGGTCCAGTACGCTCGCGCGACATTTCGGCGTTATTGGACTGACCTTCAGGATATCTCGTCTGATCTGGTTCTAAAGTCGATTGTCGAGGAAGTTGGATTAGAGACAAACAACTTTTTTAGGAAAATAAGGTTAGATGTTTATAAAGATAAGTTGCGACAGACTACTGATGAGTTGATTTCAAGAAATGGTTATGGAAGTCCCACGATGTTCCTTAATCATTCGGAAATGTTTTTTGGAAACGATAGAATTGATATGTTGAGATGGCGGATTAGCACGAACAGATATTAAGGAGACACATGCTATGAGTAGCGGGCTAGTGGTGACGAAGATAAAAAATGGTGTGGCGGAAGTGTGCCTGAACCGACCGGAGAAGCATAATTCTCTGACGCTAGGGATGTTTCATGCTATCGCTCATGCTGGCATGAAACTACAGGAAGACGGAGGTATTCGCGTGGCTATTTTGTATGGCGCGGGACCGAGTTTTTGTTCAGGTTTGGATTTCACTTTGATGTCAAAGATCCTCGAAGGGGGAGAGGACGGAGAGGCAGTGGTTAAAGCATTAATTAGTGATACAAGCCAGACAGAAAACCTGGTTCAGCGAGTAGCTATGGTTTGGCAGCGAGCAGACTTCCCAGTCATCGCGGCCGTTGACGGGGCGGCATTTGGTGGTGGTTTTCAAATAATGATGGGCTGTGACCTTCGAATCGCTAGTCCTAATGCTCAATTTTCTATTATGGAAGCCCATTATGGCTTGATTCCTGATATGGGTATAACCCAGACTTTGCCTGGGGTGCTACGTAAGGACCAAGCACTGGAGCTTGTCCTCACTGCTCGACAATTCGGTAGTGCTGAAGCCGCTCGGCTGGGAGTGATAACTAGGATAGAAAAGGACTCTTTGGATAGTTCGAGAACTTTGGCAAATGACATTGCTAGCCGTTCGCCAGATGCTATTAAAGGATGTAAGAGATTGTTTAATGATTCTTGGCGGAGTCCACGGAAAGAAGGATTGGTATTGGAAGCGACAATTCAAAAGATGCTTTTAGGTAGCGTAAACCAACGAGAGGCCGTAGCGTCTGCTATGGAAAAACGACCAGCGATTTTTGAGTAAACGCTATCAGCCTTTAATCGCGCTGCACGAACTCCACGGTATTTCCATCCGGATCGTTAACCATTGCGATGGTGACGCCGGGCAGCAGCTCAGTTTTTTTTATTTCAAAAGAAATGCCAAGCTCTGCACATTTCTCGCATATATCATCGATGTTTTTAATTTGAAGTGTGAGATAGCGAAAACCAAGAGACGAGGCTAATCCTTTAGTCGTGGCTGGTGGGGTTTCTTTGGGGTCGATTAGCTTTATGAAGCTATCACCGAAAGCTAGTCGGTGCATAGTACCTATCCACAATGGCATTTCTTGTACTTTTTTTAGCCCTAGAACCTCACAATAGAATGCCAAACTAGCATTGATATCTTTGACGACTATACCTAGGTCAATCGCATTTTTCCCGGCAACAATTGTCATTAGAAAATCCTTGTTTGTGTAAAATTAAGCAGCTTTGCTGGATCCCACCATCTCGCGCAGTTGGGGGATCACTTCTTGCGCTACTAGCCGCATGGAATTTTCAGCAGCCTCATAAGGGATTCCGGCATGCCGGAATCCGAAGAGGATGTCAAAGTCGCCTATGCCTTTGTGCCATGACTCAAGTTTGTCTAACATTTGTTGGGGTGTACCCCAAGCTTGCGCGTTCATGTAGCTTTCAGCAAGGCCTTCTAGTCCTATGTCTTGAAGCATATCTACTGCTTCTCCATAAGCTTCATAACCCTTAGCATTTTTGAAGTGCTCGCCAGCTAGCTCGTAGTGGTGCATTACTGTGACTAGATAGCCTGCTATATGCTTCCTGGCGAGCTCAGCGGCTTTATCTTCGTCTCTATGGCAGACTGATAGCGTGGCCATGAGGGGTGATGGAGCTGGACGACCCTGTAAGTCTAAGAACCGTGCTCTGTAGGGTTCGAGGTCTTTATTGTGTTCAGATATATCTTTTTGATTGAAAATCATTACTTGGGCACCATGGGTAGCCGCTTCCAGAGCTGAGTCGGGTGACATGGCGACTTGCGTTATCCTGTTTTTAAAACTTCGTGTCGGTTTAGGCCTGATAACGGCCTTAGGCTGTTTAAAATGAGGCCCAGGGCCCTCGATATAGCCTTTTTCCAGCGCTGCTAAAATCATCGGAGCAGCTTCATCAAAGCGGGATCTTGAATCATCCATGTCCAAGCCAAACTGACCATATTCTCTGCGTGACAAACCGCGTCCCATACCAAAGATTACACGCCCATCTGACAATTCATCTAGCAGCGCTATTTTTTCGGCCACCCGAAGAGGGTCGTTCCAGGGAAGGATTACAGCAGTTGTTCCCAGCTTAAGGGTACTGGTTTTTGCGGCAATGTGACTGAGGTAAACTGTGTTGTCTGGGCAGAACGAATAGTCTTCGAAATGATGTTCGACGGCACAATGCCAGTCGTAACCTAGATCTTCTAACTGTTCGGCAAGACGCAGCTCTTCTTTATAAACTTGAGAGTCAGTGACGGAAGCATCGTATCCGAAGCTCTGAAAGAGAGCGAGTGATCCTACGTTCATAATATCCCCTGCAAGGTGTTGGTTCTCATAACTTAGTAGTGTATCTACATATTGGCTCTAACTCAAAGTGGTTGAATTAAAATTTGGTATAACTTTTCTACTAAATAGTTCTAATGACTTTAACACTTGATCTCGGGTATGGAGTCCTTGGGGAATAATTAGAAACATTTCATTGATAGGGACTACTTTACTGGCTTCTTCGATACGCCTTGTTAAAGTGTCTGGTGACCCGAAAAGCAGTTCAGGAAAAGGCTGGCCAAATGGCACAGCCCATTTTCCCCAAAACCATTTCATATCATGTGCTAGCTCTGCGGCTTTGGAGTCCGTTTCAGCGCATATCATTAGTCCGCCCCAGGCCGCTTCGCTTCCCGGTTCAGGAGTATAATTGTATTTTTGTTCGGCTTCTTCTCGGTACGCTTCCCAAAGGGCTTTAAGAAAGTTGAGATCTGATGCCATGACAATAGGTTTGCCGCGGTATTTAGACCAGAATCGAGCCGTACGCATGGAAGCGGAAAAGCCTCCGTAAATCTGCGGATGTGGCGATTGGAACGGGCGAGGGGCGATGCCTATCTCGTTAATTCGCATGTCATCTGCAACTCCTTGTCCTAACTCAGTATAGACTGAATGTGGATGAGGATTAACTAGTCCCTCTGGTGGGAATTCCCAGTACTTGCCTTTATGGGCAAAAGTGTCATTTGTCAGGGCAGTCACGACGAGGTCCACGTATTCGCTGAAGTATTCTCTGTTAGCTTCATCTTCGGGCCCGTTTTTGTTCCATGGTCCAACTGGACCAACATCTGCTCGTATTTTTAGGTTTTCAACCCACCTACTTTGATAGCCCCTTACCAGTCCGAAAGAAAAACGACCTTTCAGCATATTGTCCATTGTGGAGACCGCTTCTGCGGTTCGAATAGGGTTGTGTACAGTTGATACAAAGCCACAAGTGATCACTTTAAGCTTTTTGCTGTGCATGCCGATCCACATACCCATGAGGGTAGGATCGTTAGAGGCTTCACAACCTTCTATTTGGAGATGGTGCTCTGGGTGGCCCCAACCGGCATACCCTGCGTCGTCAGCAAAAGAAACATATTCAGCGATTTCGTCGAGCATTCTTTGATATAGAATGGGATCTTTCCCTGCCATTCCTTTTTCAAGTTCAGCTCGCCTTCCTACCGTGCAATACATGAATGGATTGAAACTTATCATGGTCTATTCATCTTTTTTTTAAAGGAAGTAATCTGCCAGTTGAAGGCTTCTGTTGCAAGTATTATCCGCACTAGATAGATGGTCGGATGTTGTCCCATGGCCTTGCTTTCTCCAGCGCGCTCGCTATCCGGAAAACTGTAGCATCGTCAAATGTACGACCACAGATTTGTAGGCCAGTTGGCATGCCAGTATCACCAAAACCGCTCGGTAAGCTCATAACGGGACACCAATTCAAATTGTTGAATGGATATGTCAGTGTCCAACCGAGGTAGTTATTTACATGCTTCCCATTTATCTTAAAGTCATCGCCATCCTCATCATGGGTATGAGGGAGAGAGGATACTGCTAGGGTAGGGCAGATGAGCGCATCATATTTTTCTAATATGGGTGCTAAAGTATCCCATTGCTGCGCACGCCCCGCATTTGTTTTATACAATCGAACAGCGCTATGTTCTAACCCTTTTTCAAGGATTTTGGCGCAATAGGGAGTCATGTCATATTTCCATCGAGGCAGCAAGTCGCCGACTAAACCTGCAAAAGCGCCTTCCCAGCGAGTATACCAAGTATCCAGAACACCCCAATTCCAGCCCACGTCAACTTCGTCCACCTTGGCACCTAGTCTTCTAAGCGCGGTCGCCATGTTTCTAGTATTTTTTTCTACGTCTGAAGCAATTTCATAGTAGCCTAGGTCGATTGATAAAGCGATTTTCATGCCTTTCACCGAAGAGTGTTTAGAAGGTAATTGATAATTTTCGGTTAGAGACGCCATGTCTGCAACGTGACGGCCGGTTGTTACGTTCTGCATTAGGGCGGCATCGTTTACACTTCGGGTTATCGGTCCGTAAACTAGCAATGTCTCCAAAGGATGCTCCCTATCGCCTGGATTTCTTCCGTAGGGAGGTTTGTAACCTACACAGCCTGAGAAAGCCGCCGGGATACGGCAAGAGCCTCCTCCATCAGTTCCATCAGCCAGTGTCGTCATTCCGGCCACGATAGCTGCAGCAGCACCCCCGGAGGATCCGCCAGGAGTGCAATTCAGGTTCCAAGGATTTTTGGTGGTTCCCCATAAAGGACTGCGCGTGATTCCAGAGTATGCAAATTCAGGCGTGGTCGTCCGAATGAGTAAGTTCGCCCCTGCCTTAAATAGCCTTTCGACAGTTGGAGCAGTGTTGTCCGCTTTGTGATGCTCGAAAGCCTTAGATCCGTATGTTGTTCTATGCCCTTTTATAGAGTGAAAATCCTTAATGGCAATCGGGATTCCTTCCAACGCTCTAAGCCGAGATGATTTTAAATTAAAGTATTTCTTATCTGCTTTTTTGGCCGCTTCTGTCGCTTCTTGAAAATGGCTTTCAGTAATAGCGTTAAGGGAAGGGTTTACTTCCTTGCAGCGTTTAACAAGTGCTTTAGTCAGCTCACTCGGCGAGATTTTTTTTAATTTGAAGTTTTCGAGGGCGTCGGTTGCGCTCATATAGCACAGTTGAAGGTCAGCAGTTTTCATATAAATCTCCCCAGTTCAAGTATTGAACGATATCTTCGCTATTAATGTAGCACCGGTAGGAGAAAAAAACTAACTCTTGTTCTTTAAGCGATCTGATTCCATTATTTTTCAAAAAAATCGGTCATGTCAGGTCTCTAGCAAGTCGAATACCGCTATACATCCATCTCTGATGTGGATAGAAAAAATTTCGGTAAGTGCATCTGGTGTGGCCGTTGGGACTAATCGCCGCACCCCCACGCAAGACAATTTGGTTGCTCATAAATTTCCCGTTATATTCGCCGATCGCGCCCTTTGTTATGGAAAATCCAGGATATGGGTTATAGGCAGATTGTGTCCATTGCCATCGTGAGTCATATAAATTATTCAGTGACGTTGGCATGCTGCCAGCGGCAATTTCCCATTCCGCCTCCGTAGGTAAGCGGGCCCTTCGCCATGAAGCGTAGGCATCAGCCTCATAATAACTAATGTGACATATCGGCTCATCTCCTTTGAATCTAGATAACCCTTGTAGCGTGAATTCGAACCATTCGTCATCAACTTTAGTCCAGTACAAAGGAGCTTGGAGTCGGTTGCTCTTAATGAACGACCAACCATCAGCTAACCACAAACTCGCCTCAGCGTATCCACCGTCGTCGATAAATTCGTGATATTGGTTTTTCGTGATGAGGTCTGAATGTAATGAGTAGCTGTTGACGTGTGTTAGGTGCCGAGGGCCTTCATTATCAAAATGAAATTTATTATCGGCGACACCTATTTCAAACAGCCCTTTCGGGTAATCTTGCCAAGTTGATGAAATATGAGTCGTTGCTTCCAAAGTGTTTCTGTCATAGGAAAGCGTTAGCGGGTTATGAGATAGCAAATGCTTGATGTCCATCAGGAGGAGTTCTTGATGCTGTTGCTCATGGTTTATGCCTAACTCAATCAGAGGGCCAATGGGTAAAGTTTCATTTTTGAGCAGAGTTAATATTCGTCCATTGACATTCAGATGGTAATCTATGACTTCTACTAGTGAGGGCCTTGTTAATAATCCTCTTTGTTCTCTCGCGAATTGTTTGCTTATTCCGTTGTAATAGGAGTTGAATAAGAAGCGAAAATCTTTGTGGAAAGGTTGAAAATCAGGCTCATAGATTTCTAAGATGAAGGTTTCAAAGAACCAGGTTGTATGAGCAATATGCCATTTTGCAGGACTGCAATCAGGCATTGACTGTGCAGAGCAGTCTTCAGCAGAGAGAGGCGAGAGTAAGCCTAGGCTGTTTTCTCGGAGTCTAATAAATTGCGTTTTTATTGAATTAAGATGACTCATATATTCCATTGGGAGATTTTATCTTTCATTTTTTTATTGAGGCTTTTTCTATAAAGAATTGACTTTAAAAGACACATGCTCATGACCTATCGCTAACGCATTTGGGTTATATGAACGTTCATGAAAGTGTACATTTTTACTATCATCAATAGTAATAATTGAGGAGCATCGAGTTCCGTAGGTCTCGCCGCGGATGAAGATGGAAGATAAATTCTTTTCTAAATCATATCCAATTTGTGTGTCGGGCAGATCGGCATCAGCGGCTTTGTCTTGGTCCTTAAGAATTTGAAACATTGATTCAATGGGAACTAACAGTTCTCTTTCCATAATTTTTTCGAACTGTTTGCGAAGTTTCTCTGTTTTCGGCCACGGTGTATTAAGTTCTGAGTTACTGAGAGTGAAGATCCCTTTTAGGTTTTTCATCGATTGTTTGGTTTGATTGTTGTGCCAAGCCATTTCGCTACTATCATAGGCAACTATATTGAAACCAGAGTAGCCTCCTGAATGATCTGATAGCTCGTCTATATAAGAATTTGCACTTATATTACTGTTGAGAAAGTCAGACACGAGGAGTCCACGCGATCTATGATTTTTATTTGTTTCGTTCCCACGGCGAACGTTGGTTACGGTAGCGACTCTTCCCTCACTGGACACGCCCAGCCACGTCCCTTTCCCTTCTAGATCTCTTCCTGCGTAAATATTGGTATGGTCTTTCCACAACGTAAGTGGTGCCGAGTGTCGGTTGTGGAATTCATCTCGGTTAGCTACAAGTATGAGTTTGTAGTGTGGTATTGAATTCACAGCAACGAGTACTAGGCACATTGTTTTAAATCGAGCTCATCACGAACAACTAAAAGTTAATTACGGAATGCACGTTATATCCTTTTAAAACGTCTCTTCCTTTAAGGAAGTCAATCTCTATAAGGAAGGCTAGACTGACAACAAAGGCATTGGCTTTTTCCGCGAGTTTGATACTTGCATGCGCTGTTCCTCCTGTAGCTATCACGTCATCTATGATCAACACTCGCGCTTGTGGGGCTAGAGCGTCCTTGTGCATGTGCAGTTGAGAAGAACCATATTCTAACTGGTAGTCAACACTGAATGTGTCGGCCGGAAGTTTACCGGGCTTCCTTAGAGGAATAAATCCTGCATGCAGTCTTTGAGCGACTAGTGAGCCAAAAATGAAGCCCCTCGCTTCAATACCAAGCACAGCATCGATATTCTGTCCTTCATACGGTTGACATAGGCTCTCAATAGCGGAGTTTAATGCTACGTGATTTTCCAATAGAGGACTGATGTCTTTGAACACTATCCCAGGTTTTGGGAAATCAGGTATGTCGCGGATAAATTCTTCAAGTCTTTCTACCACCCTTTTCACTCCATTAATTCATATATGAGTAAGAACACGCGTCAGTATTCTACATGACTTCGATACTTCTTTCTAAATACTCTCGACATCCACTAGCTCATGTGCGTTCATTTTTTGCAAGCAGCTTTAAGGAATTGCGAAAGAATACTGACTATGAAAATAAAACCACCTAGGTAAATAAAAGATGATTTTATCTCAGGGGAGACGAGGCCGGAGATTGAGCTTACTTGAGACAAATGAGTCCCGACATTAACTGTAAGACAAATCATGGGCAGCATGCCAAGAAGGCTGTAAATAATGAATTTGGTAATAGGAATAGTTGTCAGAGCCATGGCTAGATTTAGGAAATTGAAAGGAATAGCTGGTAAAAGTCTGAGCGCAAGTAAAAATAAAGGCCTCCCTAATTGCACGCTAAATTGCTTGTAAAAGAAGTTTCTAGAGAGATAGTTGAGGGTCTGTTCGCTAACGAAATAACGTGCGATCAAAAAAGACAGTGTAGCCCCAGATGTACTGGCAACGGCTACGAGGACGATGCCTTCTATGAGCCCAAACATACTGCCCCCCAGCAGTGTTAATATTGAGATGCCTGGTAAAAAGCCAATACAAAACAATATGTAAGAGGTGAGGAAAATTAGCCTGGCCACGGTAGGATGCGACAACACATATGCATTTAGGCTGACTTGTTGGTTTTTCGCTGATTGAAACATGGATTGAGAATTTATTTCTCCCGTTACGTTTACGTATACGACTGCGATTATTAGTACTAGGGTTAGGAAGACTAGTATTTTTCTCGACATTTCTACGTTGTCTCTTTGGTTGGAAAAACAAAATCAGTAATCTATAGCTGTTAGCCCTCCTGTCATGATTTGGTAGTCTAGTGCGCCATAGATGACAGGATTTAGGTTATCATGTAAGCAAAACAAGTGAGAGAATAAGTTGTATGTCGACTACTTCATATAAGCCTTTAATACTTAAATTTCTGAGTTTAATGATATTTGTCATTCCTATTTGTTGTGAAGCGAAGAACATTAAGCTCTTAAACTCACTGCTTGAGAACGCATATTCCGCACATGTTACTGATGGCTACGTTGATTACACGGCGATGAAGAATAATAGGCGATTCGTTAAATACCTCGAAGTCTTAGAAACCTTTGATGTCGGAAATCTGCAAACCAAAGAGGATCAGGTTGCTTTTTGGATAAATACCTACAATGCACTTGCAGTGAAAATGGTGACTCAAGGTATTACGCCTGTCAATACGATGGGCCGACTTAAGTTCTTTCGCACTAACGAGCATCTAGTGGGTGGGAAAGAATACGACCTCAACTCTATAGAAGCGATTATCGCTAAGTTTGATGATCCACGTGTCTATTTTGCTTTGACGGATGCAGCTTACACGGCCCCCCAGCTCAAAGCCGAAGTCTATCGTGGTAAAGATATAAGCAAACAGCTTGACGATTCAGCAGCAGACTTTATAAATGATAATCGAAAGAATCGGTTTCTTAAGTCTCTTGAGATCGCCAAATTATCAAAAATTTTTGAACGTAAAGCGGCTAAGTTTGGAAATAGCGAAACTGAATTGATCGCTTGGGTTGCTGAATATGTTCGAGATGAAGAAGTCCAGAAAGGGTTGCGTATGGGCCGATATGAAATAAAGTATTTGGATTACGAATACAACATCAATGGAAAGCGGGACTATGGAAAAAGAGATATTATGAAAAGATGACCCCAGCTAAGGAACTATTATCTTTCTTTTTATAGTTGAGTGGTCAATCTTCCCAGTGCTAAGGTAAGGTATTGCTTTTACAGTTATGATTCTTTTGGGCACTAAGAGATTAGGTTTCCCATCGTCCTTTATAGCGGCAATGATCTCTGAGCGAGACAGGTTAGTATTTGTTGTGACCAGCACTATCTGTTCCCCTTTTTCCCCATCTAAAATGTTTTCAGCAACATGCTCGCCGTCAGGCCATTTAGCGCTCACTGTCTGCTCAATCGAAGCAAGAGAAATCATCTCACCTCCAATCTTTGCGAAGCGCTTAGCCCGCCCCAGAATCGTCACATAGCCTTCTGAATCAATCTCCACGATATCTCCCGTGTCATACCAGCCTGGCCCAATCATTCCGGATGTCGGTGCGATATCGCCTTGGTTTGTAAGGTATCCCATCATGACATTAGGGCCTTTTACCGAAAGAAGCCCGCCTTCGAGAAGACCGTCCACAGATGTGACACGAGATTCAATTTTCGTAAGGAGCTGCCCTACGGTCCCTGCGGAATGGCCTCCAGGGTAGTTGAGCGCTAATGCTGGGCTGGCCTCGGTAACACCATAGCCTTCAAAAATGGAAATTCCGAACTTTTCCATCCAAGCGCTCCTAGTGGATTGAGTGAGCTTCTCAGCACCGGATAAAACAAATCGTAGTTTGTGGAAATCTAAAAAATTACCGTAGTGGGCGTAATTCCTAAGAAAAGTGTTCGTGCCAAGTAAGCAAGTAATATTTTCGGCATAGCATATTTCTGGAATTTTTCGATAGTGTAACGGGCTGGGGTATTGGAGTGACTCCGCGCCTTTAAATAACGGTAAGAGAAATCCTCCTAGCAATCCGAATGCATGAAAAACCGGAAGCACATTGAGGATTCTATCCGTATGATTAAGATCCACTAATGACTGCACTTGCGCGTAGTTGCTTAAAATATTCTGGTGGGATAGCGCGACACCTTTAGGCGATCCTTCGGAGCCAGAGGTGAATAGGATGACTGCGCAGTCAGATGAGACCACGTTTCTGTTGTTCTTTTGGAAGGCGCTCAGTGGGAATAAAGATTTGTAGTAGCCTACTAATTTTTCTATCGTAGATATGTTCTCTTTGAGATCCTCTAGGAAAATAAAATGGATTTGAGAGTTCAGAGATTTTATTACCTCAGATAAGCTCGCAGCTTCTATAAATCTCCTTGATGTGATTACAGTAGAGATTTTTGCGAGTGCACAAGCTCTGCTCAAACCATCGAGTCCAGCTGTAAAGTTAAGCAGTGCGATCTCCTTGCCGGCATATTGAACACCGAAAAAAGTTATTGCAGTTGCTGCGGCATTGGGAAGAAGGACGCCAATCCTGTTCTCATTAGATTTGGTTGCATTAGCTATAAACTTTCCGAGAATAAAGCTCCGCGCAAGTAACGACTGATATGATAAATTGACCCGAGACGCGTCAGAAAGTATGCGTTTAAATCGCCCGTGCCGCAGCGAGGCTTCAATTACTGTTTCAAACAGCGTTTCTTTTTCGCGGAAAACACTTTCGAAACAAGCTTCTTTTATCATGTTGCTAAGTAAGATCGTCGCGTGCGCCCGTCTTGCTTTAGGAGACGATTCTGGGAGCACGCTTAACTTGCGAGCTGGCAAGATACTGAGAGTTACTTTTGGAAAAAAATGCCGTTTTAGGCGGTGTTTTTGATATGAAAAGAATGAATATTGTAAGCCTTCTATCGCAACAGGCAATATATCCGCATTTGATTTTTCCGCAATAAAGGCTGCTCCTGCGTAGGTTTTCATGGGTATTCCTGAGGTTGAAATCCTTCCTTCAGGGAATACTATTAACTTTTTACCTTTTTGCAGTTCGGACATTGCTGTCTTTAGCGCGACAGGATTTTGGCCATCTATCTTCAACATTCGAATAAACAACAAGAACGGCTTGAGATACCAAGTTTCGGCTGTGAGACGGTTTATAAGGAATGTAAAGTCTTGAGGTAAGAAAAAATATAGAAACACGCCATCTAGGAGTGACAAATGATTACTAATAATTAGAGCGGCTTTCCCTTGCTTTGGATAGTGCTCAAGGCCACAAACTTCCACACTAAAGCCGTATTTGAGCATTCGTTTTATCAGCCGCTTAATGTATGAAATTATTATTTGCAATGTGTTGCTTAAAGTTGCCAGTTTGTTTGAAAGGGACATTCGCTTATTTCCTTTTAGCGGAGCCGCAATCGTTGTCCGATAGTAATACTTTTTTGCACGCTCATTTTGTTTTTCGAAGCAAGGTCTCGGATCGGTATACCGAATCGCCTAGATATCAGCCAAAGAGTGTCACCCTGCTTGACCACATAGACCGTCGGTTTGCTAGAGATCTTTGCTCTGTCAGGAAGTATTAGCTTTTGTCCTATTCGCAAGCTATTGGTGTCCGTTAGATCATTTGTTCTTTCAATGGCTTGAACCGTTGTCTTGTAATACTTAGCTAAGTCCCACAATGTATCGTTCGCTTTTACAATATGCTCACTTGCTTTTAAATACCTTGGCAAAGTATCAGTGCTTAACAGCTTTGGTACGTTAGGCATCGGTATCAAAAGCCTTTGGCCTATTCTTAAATGGTTTGTTCTCAGAGAGTTGAATTGCTTGATTTTTTTGACGGAGACGCCTGTTTGTGCGGAAATCTCGGAAAGAGTTTCCCTTGGAGCGACCCTTCTTATTCTAGGCTGATATCTCATAGATTCATCGATTTGAGCTAGGCTGATCCGAACGCGTTGCTCAGCTTCAGGAAATACTAAAATCTCCGTTGAGGCTCCTTCAATAGTGAGGCGTTTAAGGAAGCCTGGATTTAATTGGTCAAAATCGGACGACGTCATCCCTGCCCAGCCAATGACTCGATTCAAGTCAATGCCACTGCCGACATCAATTCCGGCAAATGGAGCTTCTTTCTGGCTTGCGTTTAACTTTACACCATATAAATCTGGACTAGATACGATTTCTATAAGTGCAAGGAGTTTAGGCACGTAGGCTTCGGTAAGCGTTGGTAGCTTTAGAGAGTAGAAGTCAACGCCGAGCCCTTCGGCGAGATTCCTTTCTATGGCCCGTTCAATAGTTCTTTCTCCCGAGTGATAGGCTGCGAAAATCAGCTTCCAGTCTCCGTGAAACCTATCTCGAAGTTGTTCGAAATAAGTTAACGCCGCTTGCGTGCTTGCTTTTATATCACGCCTACCGTCATACCATTTAGATTGATGGAGTTGGAGTCGGTTGGCTGTCGCGGCCATTAGTTGCCAAAGCCCCGTTGCTCCGGAAGGCGATGTTGCATCAGGTCTATATCCGCTTTCAATGATCGGAATTAGGGCTAGTTCTATAGGGAGATTCCTTTTCTCGATCTCGCTGATGATGTAGGGGAGATATAGCGCCGCTCGTTCGGAAGCGAGAGTTATGTTTTTAAGAAGCCCTTTGTAATGCTCTAGTGGAACTACTTTCGTTTGTTTGTAGTCTGTCGATATTGTTAAATTACGACCGATATATTCCCAAAGAGTTTCTCCTGCGCTCTGGGGCCGGTGGCTTTTGTTCAATTCAGTGTGTTTAACGGGTTCTGTCATCGGATCAAAAATGGCTGTTTTAGAGGCATCACCTTTCGCTTCGGGTGATGGTTGGATATCTAGTGCCCAGACCGAACAAGACACAAATAAGTACCATATGAAAATAAATAAGAGAGTAGTACGCATGTTCATCCGATAAATTTGTTTGACGACATGCTAGAAAGGTACTGAACGATCGTCAAGCTTTAGAAGCATATAGAGTGCCAAGTGTTAATGTTATTAAAACAATGACTCTAATATTTCAGGGCAGTACTTTGGAAGCTTACTTCTCTGTCGCGGTAAGCGCCGCTTAACTCATGTAAAGAAGTTGTTAGTATATGCTGCCGCAGCCGTCTATAATTTTGCATCATGAGTAAATGTGAAATAGTGATATACACGGATGGCGCTTGTCGTGGGAATCCCGGCCCCGGAGGTTGGGGTGCGCTGCTTCGCTATGATGAGCATGAGAAAACACTCAGTGGCTATGTGGAACAAACAACCAATAATAGAATGGAGTTGACGGCTGCAATACGAGCGTTGCAAGCGCTCAAAGAGAGTCAAAATGTGCATGTGTTTACTGATTCTACCTATGTAAAGCAGGGAATTACAGTATGGATCGTGGACTGGAAAAAACGAAATTGGAAGACTGCCAATAGGAAAAAAGTGAAGAATGCTGATTTGTGGAGGGAACTCGACTTACTGTGTTTAAATCACAGTGTTCGCTGGTCTTGGGTTCGTGGCCATTCAGGCGATGAGGGTAACGAGATAGCAGACATGCTGGCCACGTCAGCAATAGACGAAGGAATTTAGGCTGAAGGTTATTTATGAGGCAAGTTATACTCGACACCGAAACCACAGGGTTAAATCCTGTAGATGGACATCGAATAATTGAAATTGGTTGCGTTGAAGTGATCAATCGGCGCATTACAGGCCGATATTACCAGCAGTATATAAATCCTCTCAGGGAGATAGACGAAGGCGCGTCTGAAGTACATGGACTGACACAGGAAGACCTTTCATCCAAGCCTGAATTTTTCCAAATCGCTGAAGAGTTCCTTGCATTTGTTGCCGATTCACAATTAATTATTCATAACGCACCTTTCGATATAGGATTTCTAGATGCTGAATTGGGTCGTCTTGAGACAAAAACAGCGTCTATGGACGAACGCTGTGAGGTGTTCGATTCGCTGGACTACGCAAGGAATTTGCACCCAGGTCAAAAAAACAGCCTCGATGCCCTGTGTAAAAGATACCAAGTCTCTAATTCTCACCGCCAGCTTCATGGCGCTTTGTTAGATGCAGAGTTGTTGGCTGAAGTTTACCTGTCTATGACAGGAGGACAGACTTCTTTGAACCTAGACACAGTTGAAGACGCTGCCAGCCATAAGTCATTGCCTGTCAAGGGTGGCCTTGATTTAGTCAAGCTAAGACTTGTTTCAACTCAGATTTCTGAAGAGGACCTGAGTTTACATAATAAAATGCTAGAAAAGATGAAGGATTTCGGCGCTGACTCACCTGTCTGGAAGTAGGCTGGTATTGATGTTGTTGTTAGTCCCTGATATCGGATCACTAAGCTTAGCTTTTCGTGTTTCCTTCTAATGCCTCGGTTACGATGTCTTTTAAGTCTCCACTTTGAAACATCCCCATAACGATGTCACAACCACCCACGAGCTCGCCATCTACAAAAAGCTGGGGGAACGTTGGCCACTCAGAGTAGGTGGGAAGGTTCTGTCGTATCTCTGGCTCGGCATAGACGTCTACATGATGGAATTCGGCGTCACAAGCTTTCAATGCATCAACTGTGCGAGCTGAGAACCCACATTGTGGAAATTGGGGAGAACCTTTCATGAAAAGTACTACAGGGTTGGTCTCAACTATGTTCTTTATCTGCGCCATGATATCCATATTTTATCCATTGGGTTTTCGATTGGTTGTACCTAGTTTAGTTTGTATGGGCGTAAAATAAAACATTTACATGTCTTTATTGTGCTGGTCTGCCCCAACCGGCCCCTCCGGGCGTTTCAATAGATAAAATATCATTTTTCTTAAGTGTGAGTTCCATTTTCCCTTCAATAACTCTCCCGTTCAATTTGTTTTGACCCAAAGCGCCGTCTCCCCCTTGAAAATGGCCGGTGGGCGGCAGTATTCGCCTCTCAGTTAGCAACGTTATTTTTGTTGGTTCGAGAATTTGATATTCTCTTATTATTCCTTCTCCTCCATCGTAGAGCCCTTTCCCTCCTGACCCTTTGCGCAGTGCATACCTATTGATAATTATAGGGTAGTTTTTTTCCATAATTTCAATTGAGGTGTTTAGGGTATTTGTCATATGCGACTGTTTGCCGTCTAGACCCCTTCCTGTAGCGTGCGCGCCCGTTCCCCCAGCTATGGTTTCATAATAGTCCCATGAGGCAGAACCCATTGCGATATTATTCATGGTTCCCTGACTGGATGCAGGAATGCGGTAGGGGATAGCTTGGGAAAGCGCTAGTAGAATAACATCAACAATTCTTTGGCTTGTTTCTACATTTCCGGCTGCGACCGCAGATGGCAGTTCCGCATTTACTAAAGAGCCGAGAGGGGCTGAGATATTTATGACCTTTAAGGAGCCAGCACAAGCCGGAGTTTCTCGAGGCATCAATGAGTAAAAAACGTAATAAACAGCAGCAGCGGTAACAGAAATCGGGCAGTTTAAGTTGCCCCGAACTGATGGTGACGTCCCAGAAAAATTTACGTGTACTTCTTGGTCCGACACGCTAACAGATACTTTTATCTTTACAGGCTTTGCTGAAAACCCATCATTATCTAGCGCTCCTGACGCCCCATAAATCCCGTTAGGGATATGGCTCACTGATATTTTTGCGAGCCTCTCAGCGTATTTCATCACTTCCCTTAATGCTGCCTTGAATTCTAGTGCTCCATAGCGACTGGCAAGTAGTATCAATTCTGCTACGCCACGATTGTTTGCGCTCATTTGTGCAGAGATGTCTGCATAAGTGTTTTGTGGATTTTTTAGTTTGCTTTCGAGGAGGCTTTTTGTTTCTTGCACAAGGAGGCCTGCTTTAGAAAGATAACATGGTGAGATGAGCAAGCCTTCTTCATAGATCGAGCTTGATAGGGGCATAGAGCCCGCACTTTCGCAGCCAATGTCTGCATGATGAGCTCTAGTCGCGGCAAACGCAATTAGCAGTCCTTCCGCAAAAACTGGAGTTATTATTGTGACATCTGGTAGATGTGTCCCTCCCATGAAAGGGTCATTCATTATCACGTTGTCTTTTGGTTCCCAAGCAAATTTCTGGACAAGATCTTTCATCGCGTAGGCCATGCTGCCTAAGTGAACAGGGATATGGGCGGCCTGACTAAATAACTCTCCAGTCTCGGTAAACAGAGCGCAAGAAAAATCTAATCTGTCTGTTATATTTGGTGACAAGGCGCTTCTTCGCAAAGCAGCTCCCATGTTTTTACAAATGGCACTCGTTTTGCTAACAAATAAACCGAGTTCCAATGTCTCCAAAATTGCTCTCCGCTAATATGCTGAAACTTCTAGCATTACATATTATTATAGTTAACCGAGCCAGTCTTTATGAATTTGCGTCCTCGGTTTGTGATGCGCTTTAATGTAGCAGTAAAGACGTTCGGTCAGTTGCTGACGGTCCTTGTTTAAGATTAACCACATGCTGTAGGAATGTTTTCATGGATACAAATAAAATTTCTTCATTGATGTCTAATTATGGGCGAGTTGATATTACGTTTGAACGAGGGCAGGGCTCTAGTTTGTACAGTGTGGATGGCCGCGAGTTTATCGATGCATTGTCAGGCATCGCTGTCTGTGGATTAGGTCACGCACATCCTGAAATTCAAGAAGCACTTTGCACTCAGGCTGGGAAACTTGTCCATACATCGAATTTATATCGAATTGGCGTGCAAGAGGAACTGGCTACGAATCTGACTAAGCTTTCTGGGATGCACAATGCTTTCTTCTGCAACTCGGGTGCTGAAGCTAATGAGGCTGCAATAAAAATCGCCCGTAAATACGGCCATCAAAGAGGTGTTAACGATCCGATAATAGTATGCATGAATGGCAGTTTTCATGGACGTACGATGGGCGCCCTTAGCGCAACAGGAAATAGTAAAGCGCACGAGGGTTTTGCCCCTCTTCTCGAAGGATTTATACATGTTGACTATGACGATGTTGGTGCAGCTAAGTCAGCTTTAAAAAGCTCTAATTGTGTTGCGTTGATGGTGGAACCTATCCAAGGGGAAGGTGGCGTTGTCATTCCTGCTGTAGGATATCTTAAAGAATTGCGACAGCTTTGTGATGAAAATAATGCACTTTTAATGCTGGATGAAGTTCAAAGTGGCGTTGGGCGAACAGGGAAATGGTTTGCTTTCCAGCATGAACAGTTACTGCCTGATGTTTTGATGGTCGCTAAGGCCCTTGGAAACGGAGTGCCCATAGGCGCTTGTTTGGCTAGAGGAGAAGCTAGTGACATTCTAGGCCCTGGTAACCATGGATCGACTTTCGGAGGTAACCCGTTGGCATGCTGTGCCGCTCTGAAAGTGTTGCAAGTTATTCAGCGAGATTCGCTTCTTGACCGTGCAACAATGTTGGGGGACCTTATGGTAACGCAGCTTAACGATACGCTTTGTGATGTTGACGGAGTTGTAGAGGTAAGAGGCAAAGGGCTAATGCTAGGGATCTCTTTAGACCGTCCATGCGCTGAAATCGTAAACATTTGTTTTGAGCGTGGAATATTAATTAATGTAACAGCGGGGAACGTCATCAGATTACTGCCACCATTAATCTTATCGGAAGAAATTGCTACAACTATTGCAATCGGTGTTGCAGAAGCAATTGTCATTTTCTTAAGTAAAAGCAAGTAGGATAGCTATGAAAACCCGACATTTTTTGACTATCGATGACCTCGGTTTAGATGAAGTTATGGCAATGCTGAGAAGAGCATTGGAATTAAAAACGCTTAAAGGACGAGGAATAAGACCTCCAATTTTGCACCACAAGACGTTGGCTATGATCTTTGAAAAGTCCTCTACTCGGACGCGAGTCTCGTTTGAGACGGCTATGGCTGACGCAGGTGGTAGTGCTATTTTTTTGTCGTCATCTGACTCGCAACTGGCCAGAGGTGAGCCGCCAGAGGATACCGCGCGGGTTTTGTCTGAGATGGTTGATGTGATTATGGTTCGGACTTACGAGCAAGACGTTGTAGCCTGCTACGCTGAATACGCTAGAGTGCCTGTAATTAACGGCCTTACGAACCAATACCACCCATGCCAAGTATTAACTGATGTGTTTACCTTCTTTGAGGTGAGAGGTGACATTCGAGGAGCCACCGTGGCCTGGATTGGTGATGGGAACAATATGTGTAATTCGTATATTAATGCAGCAGAGTTGATGGGGTTTAATCTTAAGGTGGCTAGTCCTGCCGGTTATGAACCGACAGTTGCTTTAGGTAATAAAACCATTCTTGTGGATGACCCAAGAGATGCGGCACGCGGTGCTGATCTGGTGGTTACAGATTCATGGGTCAGCATGGGACAAGAGAGTGAAAAATCTCAACGTGAAAAAGTATTTTTACCATATCAAGTAGATACCAAAATCATGAAACTAGCTTCCCCGGACTCTTTGTTCATGCACTGTTTGCCTGCTCACCGGGGACAAGAGGTGGCTTCCGACGTTATTGACCATCCTAATTCTGTCGTGTGGCGCGAGGCAGGGAATAGGTTGCATCTACAAAAAGCGCTGCTAGAGTTTTTGATAGCCGAAAATACTAAAAGCGTTGGCTAAGAAATTAAGCTTATGAATTCTTCAGCAGGGATTGGAATGACCTCGCAGCGCGCGCGCAATAGACTAGTAGACCAGCTGAGGAATATGGGTGTTAGTTCTGAGCGTGTGCTAGAAGTAATAAGAACAGTTCCTCGCCACCTATTTATTGACGAAGCTCTGGGCTCTCGTGCGTATGAGAATACAGCACTACCTATTGGTTATGGACAAACAATTTCGCAGCCATACACGGTGGCTATCATGACAGCACTGTTGTTAGAGACGGGCACTATGAAAAAAGCCCTTGAAATTGGTGCAGGCTGTGGCTATCAGACAGCAGTCCTTAGCCATTTCTGTGACAGAGTTTATTCTGTGGAAAGGATAAAAGGCTTGTTTGGGAAAACAGAAAATAGATTAAGGCAATTAAAACATACGAATGCTCGGATGAAGTATGGGGACGGTTTCGCTGGGTGGGCTGCCTATGCGCCGTATGACGCAATTTTGGTTGCGGCTGCGCCGGTTGATGTTCCTGAACAACTCCTGCACCAATTAGCGATCGGGGGACGCTTGATAATACCCATAGGTATTGCGGGGCAACAAAAATTGCGTTTATTTACACGCAGTGAAAGTGGGGTATCGGAGCAATCGATTGATGATGTTAGTTTTGTCCCTTTGCTTGATGGGACACTGTGAGACGCACAGATCCGTCTAAAATTCGTCAATTCTTTTTTACGAGCTGTCTAGTGTGCATTTTCCTTCTGGAGGGCTGCGGAAACTCTAATTTGGCACCATTGATATCTAGGCATACATTGGTAGAACAGCTGCAAGTGTTTTCCGATGGGCAAATAGTGTCCGATCCTACAAGCCGATCAACACACTATGTCGTCAGAAAAGGGGATACTTTACATGGCATCGCTTGGCGGCATGCCATCCCATACCAAGATTTGGTGCAGTGGAACAAGATCGCTAGTCCTGATCTGATAAATATTGGAAGTAAACTGCGTTTGACTGCGTACACTCGCCAAAACGAGCCTATCTTGAGCGGGAAGGTAAAAAATGGTGAACAGGAAAATACGGCTTCCCCCAAAGGAGTGACGTGGGGTTGGCCATCTGCACACCGACGATTCTCACGTTCTCAGTTAGGCAGCGGGCGAGGCCTTTCTATTAAGGGAATAATAGGTGAGCCTGTAAAAGCAGCCGCATCAGGAATTGTGGTCTATAGCGGTAACGGTTTGCGAGGATACGGTGAACTTCTGATCATACAACATAATGAAAATTTCTTAAGTGCCTACGGACATAACCACCGACGTTTGGTTTCGGAAGGGGCTTTTGTAACGTTGGGGGGCGAAATAGCCACTATGGGTAAAACAGAAAGCAAGGACGTCAAATTGTACTTCGAAATTCGACAGAGAGGGAAGCCTGTCAATGCGCTCAATTATCTGCCAGGAAAATAAATTTGATTACGTCGTTCTAAACCATGTACAGCAATGCAGCCACATACCGACCTTCCGCTAATAGGATATTGAAACATCTGCAAGCGGCAGCAGTATCCATACATTCTACACCTATCATTTTCTCATTACATTCGCCAATGATTACCCTTGAAATAAAAATTTGAGTTGCGCCCGTGCCTACTATTATTACTTCTGGTTGTTTGTCCATGATTATCGAAAAATGCGTTATCTCAAGCGCAGCTGCATCTGGAGGGAGAGGAGGGAAATGTAACGCATCGGGGAAAATTAGACATGGTTCAGTAATCAGGCGTACACCTAACTGGATCTGCCCTTTCTTATAGGCGGTTACGCTATAGGTTTCAGTCAACTTGTCTAGAATTGGGCGCATATTTTATTCCACAATCATACAAAGCTAGAGTTCTAATTTCTACACTCTTTATTAATTATAAGTTTAATAGGTTTCCGTGCCAAAATTAATTTAAGCAAAAATATACTATTGGGCGTTACAATATGATTTTCATATTACCTAGCAGTGCCCTTCTGGCTAGGGCAACGTATTCGTAACAATTATGATGGAAAGGAGTGAAACACATATGAAAATTATCTTGTTAGGAGGCCCCGGTGCTGGAAAAGGGACTCAAGGTGATTTTGTATGTGGGAGATATGGCATTCCTAAAATTTCTACTGGAGAGATGTTGCGCGCAGCGGTAGCTGCTGATTCAACGTTAGGACGGGCCGCGAAGAAAATAATGAATGAAGGTGGATTGGTGTCGGATGACTTAATACTTTTTTTGGTAAAAGAAAGAACTGCAGAGGATGATTGTAAGAATGGATTTCTTTTTGATGGATTTCCTAGAACAATACCTCAAGCGCAAGGTCTTGAGAAAGCGGTTATATCCATTGATAAAGTAATTGAAATTGCGGTGGGGGATGAGGAAATAGTTAACCGTCTGTCGGGTAGACGGGTGCATGCCTCATCCGGCAGAACCTACCATATAGAGTTTAATGCGCCTCGTGCCGCAGGATTAGATAATGTGACGGGTGAAAAACTTGTTCAAAGAGATGATGACAAAGAAGAAACGATTAGACATCGGCTTGCTGTCTATCACGAACAAACTAAACCTTTAATTAAGTATTATTCTGACGCCGCTTTACATGATTCGTCCCTGCAGTACATTAGAGTTAATGGCTTAGGCGAGGTCGAAGAAATACGTCGAGAAATTTTTCGCAATCTTTAGTTTTTCTCGTGTGCTTGTAGGCAACAACAATTTTAAAAACCGTGTTGATAGCATTAATTTGTCAATCTTTTGTTTGCAGATTTATTTGATGTGCTGTATACAGGGCGTTACGGGATGTAATAAAGAAAACAATAACCTCTTGGGGAGTCAATAGTATGGTTACAGCTAAGAAGAAAGCACCTGCGAAAAAAAAAGTAGTTGCTAAGAAGAAAGCGCCTGCGAGAAAAAAAGTAGCGGCTAAGAAAAAAGCGCCTGCGAGAAAAAAAGTAGCGGCTAAGAAAAAAGCGCCTGCGAGAAAAAAAGTAGCGGCTAAGAAAAAAGCGCCTGCGAGAAAAAAAGTAGTGGCTAAGAAAAAAGCGCCTGCGAGAAAAAAAGTAGTGGCTAAGAAAAAAGCACCTGCGAGAAAAAAAGTAGCGGCTAAGAAAAAAGCACCTGCGAGAAAAAAAGTAGCGGCTAAGAAAAAAGCACCTGCGAGAAAAAAAGTAGCGGCTAAGAAAAAAGCGCCTGCGAGAAAAAAAGTAGCGGCTAAGAAAAAAGCACCTGCTAGAAAGAGATAGTCGGGTTACAAAGGAATTTTTTAATTGTTTGCGCTACGTGAGCGATTAAATAAAGCAATTCCGTATCTTTAAGATTAATGGCGCCTCACCGACCGAGGCGCTATTTCTTAAATACTTGAATTCAACCCAAAACTGAGACTATCCATTAAAAGTGGTTATGAGTCACCTTTTTAGTGTATTTCATCTCTTCTATTCGGTTACGTTTCCGTAACCAAAGCATACAATTTAATAGGTTAGAATAGAGTTTCAGGAGCTTGCAGTATGCGCAAGAAAGAGAAATGGAAAGCATTTTAAGTGGAGAAGATATCGGTTGAAAAGCGGAATTAGATATCGTGCGATTTTTACGCTTGCTTTTCTGGTTTTAACGATCTTGATAGTTCTAAGTGTTGCTGTGTATTGGGCACTTCTGGATCGAAAAATTGCCGATACTTTCCAGACTAGCCGATGGTTGATTCCTGCTAAAGTTTATGCTCGCCCACTGGAACTATATAAGGGTGCAGAGATCAACTTATTGAAATTTGTGAAGGAACTGGCCAGCTTAGGTTATGTCGAGGCTCAAACGCTTGAAGGGACGGGGCAGTACGTCATTAAAGATGCCTCAATAGAATTATGGCATAGAGGTTTCGCCTTCTGGGACATTCCCGAGCCAGCCCAAAAAATTGAATTAAATTTTTCTTGGAACACGCCACGTTCAATTACTGCTATTGATACGGGCGAAATTATTCCAGTTATACGGATGGACCCAGTGCTTATAGGGAAAATTCATCCTAGGCGCTTCGAAGACAGAGAGCTTCTTAAGTACGACGAACTTCCTAAAGCTTTTGTCGACGCGTTAATTGCAGTAGAAGATCAGAATTTTTTCGTACACAACGGATTCGACCTGTCTGCGATCGCTCGTGCAGCCACTAACAATTTTCAAGCCAAAAGATTTAAGCAAGGCGCAAGTACTCTCACACAGCAGTTAGTTAAAAATTTTTACTTGTCCCCTGATCGAACGTTGAAACGTAAAGTTACCGAAATCATGATGTCGATATCTTTAGAACTGAGACATACTAAGGAAGAGATTTTAGAAGCATATATAAATGAAGTCTTTTTGGGGCAGGAAGGGAACCGTGCCATTCATGGCTTTGGGCTGGCCTCATTATTCTATTTTGCCAAACCGCTTGACGAGTTGAAGACGCTCGAAATCGCAACTCTCGTTGGCATGGTTAAAGGACCTTCGCTTTATAATCCGAAAAGAAATCCTGACGCGGCTTTAAAGCGAAGGAACGTTGTTCTGGATGTTATGTCTTCCGCTAGCTTGCTAAGCAAAAAAGAAGCAGTGATATTAAAAAAATCTGCTTTATCTCTATCGAAAACAGATAAAGTTGCAAAAAGAAAACATTCTTCTTTTATGAACCTAGTTCAGCAGCAGCTACTAAGAGACTATTCGTATCAACATTTAAACGAATCGGGCCTGAACATCTTTACGACTCTAGATATTCAACTACAAAACCATGCAGAGACTATTATCCCGTTGTCTTTAGGAAAAATTGAAAAAGATCGGGGTAAGAAGGATTTACAAGCAGGAGTGGTTATAGCTGATCCACGCAGCGGGGAGATAGTAGCGCTTGTGGGTGATCGTCACCCCAACAGGAACGGGTTTAATCGAGCTGTTGACGCATTTAGGCCAATTGGTTCAGTAGTGAAGCCTTTTCTTTATAGTTACGCATTGTCTAAGCCTGCTAGTTATTCGTTAGCTACGACGTTGAGGGATGAGAGCATTAGATGGACGGATGTTCATGGGATAACCTGGACGCCTAAAAATTATGATGGTGAAGAATATGGTGATGTTACTTTGCTTGACGCGCTAACTCGGTCATTGAACCTAGCAGCAATTTCGTTGGGATTTGAGTTGGGGTTGCCAGCAATAAAAGATTATTTGGTTTTTCTCGGCGCGCCAGATGATTTGATGCCTGTTCCATCCATTTTGCTAGGAGCTGTAGAAATGTCTCCTTTGTCATTAACCGAAATGTATACTCCTCTGGCGAATCAAGGATTTCGGATCCCACTTCAGGCGATCAAGGACGTAACCACAAGTGATGGGAAAAAGCTGACGCGCTATGGGTTGAAAATGACCAAGGTAATGGAAGCTGAGACTGCCTTGTTGGTCAGACATGGTCTAATGAGAGTTGTGTCCAATGGTACTGCGAAAAGTCTTGTCAATGCGCTCCCCGCCTTTCAGCCTTTGGCTGGTAAGACCGGCACCTCAAACAAGAATAGAGATAGCTGGTTTGTTGGATTTGGCGAGAATTTGTTGGGAGTCGTTTGGGTCGGGAAAGATGACAACTCATCCACCGGTCTTACTGGAGGTAGTGGAGCTCTTCCGTTATGGACGGCAATTATGGCGGGCACCGAGGTGCAACCAATTACAGAGCAATTGTCTGGCGAACTAGTTTGGGCAAATATCGATGTACAAGCCGGAGTATTAATCCCTGAAAATTGCGCTCGTGGCGAGCTGGTGCCTCTACATAAGAAGTCGTGGATACGACGAATTAACGATTGTAGTGGGGCTAAAAGCAATGGAAGTTTTGGTCCTGTTCCTTCGAAAAATTTCTTAGAACGATTTAAAAGCTATTTTGATTAGCATTATGCATTGCGCCAGCCGTAAGTTATTATGTTGTCATAATGGTGCTCTCTTATTTCGTGCAAAATTCGGTAAAAACCATTTTGTTGATGGGTGCTCTTTTCTTTACCGGTTGCTCTTCGAACCCGGCTTCTTTAAGGATTCCGTTTACTGAGATAGAAAAAGCAGTTGTAACAGAAACATCGAAGGTATCAGCTGAAGGGACCAAACTCTCAATACCCCAGTCAGAGGAGGAGTGGGAAGCTAGACTTTTCGAAATATCAGGTGAAGAGACGGAGGTTAAGCCTACTCTCGATAACAAAACCGTAATAAGCCAAAAGTATAGAATACGTGCAGTGAATCCGGCGGCTCAAAGTTTGAGCTTAATAGCCGCAGAAGCTTTTAATCAAGGTGATTGGGATCGCGCCAAATCAACGTTAGAGCGTGCGATAAAGATTGAGCCTGACAATGGATTCTTTTGGCGCCAGTTGTCTTACACACATTTGCGAGCCGGTAATTATAAGCAAGCATTGGCCCACGCTCAGAGGTCACTTCTACTTTCTGATTACACCAATAACGGACGTGATCTCAGCTCAGCATTATTAGATGTCATTATAATGAAAATGGCAGGTAGACCATAGAGTTTTGTTGTTATTCGATTGCCAAACGGAGAGGCGATTCATCGCCAAATGTGGGCCATTATCCAATGTTTGAAGCCCTCAGTTTATAGCCGAAATTACGGGTGAATCTTGCGGTGAACATGGAGTGTTGTAAGTCTCCTTCACAGCTCTGAAACTGCCAACGGTACTGCTGACTTTGTTGAGGGATTTTAGAGATCTACATATAGTCCTTGAACAATTGGCTCAGTATCATTAGACTTCTCGAACTCAGTTGCGGGGTGGAGCAGTCTGGCAGCTCGTCGGGCTCATAACCCGAAGGTCGTAGGTTCAAATCCTGCCCCCGCTACCACGTTTTTTAAAGGCCCCGGGTGATCGGGGCTTTTTCGTTTCAGAATGGAGTGGTGATATTGTCTGATAAGTTGCTCGAGTTGTTACAGCCTACTGTTGTAGGACTTGGCTATGAATTGCTTGGCATTGAGAGGCTTAGAGATGCAGGTGGGTTATTGATACGCATTTACATCGATCGCGAGAATGGCATTTCTGCGAAGGATTGTGAGTATGTGAGTAAGCATGTAACCGATGTGTTAGATCTCGAGGACGCAGTTCGCGGGGTTTATACTTTGGAAATGTCGTCGCCTGGTATAGACCGTCCGCTATTTACTCTAGAGCAACATTCTAGATATGTTGGCGAGGCGGTCAAAGTCAGAATGAAAAGTTTAATAGAAGGCAGAAGGCGTATAAAAGGCACATTATCTTTGGTGTCTGATAGTGCAATTTCAGTAACTATTGAAGATGAGACTCTGGAAATTCCTTTTGAGGAAATAGAGAAGTCAAATTTAGTGAATTATTAGCGTGATACTGATTAAATGGACTGTAAGGTCCTAATTGATGTAGGTTAATTAAATATGAACAAAGAAATTCTTACAGTTGTCGAAGTGGTATCTAATGAGAAGGGAGTGCCTGAAGAAACTATATTTGAGGCACTAGAATCGGCGCTTGCAATGGCCACTGCTAAACGCTTTCCTGAGGAGGTTTCTTGCCGGGTTGTTATAGATCGATTGTCAGGAGACCACGAGGCATTTCGCGTGTGGGAGGTCATTGATCCTGGTCGGTCTATAGTTCCAAACCCTGATTCAGAAGATTTTCAAAATGAACTTTTGCTTGCTGAGAGCTTGCAGGAAGGGAAATTATTGTTTCCTGACCGACAAATTTGGCTTGAGGATGCTTTGCTAAAGAACTCTAAGTTGGAAGACGGAGCATTTTACGAAGAACCCCTCGAACCGGCAGAATTTGGTCGAATAGCTGCCCAAATTGCGAAACAAGTTATTATTCAGAAAGTTCGTGACGCTGAACGCGTTCAAGTTTTCGAAGCTTATAAAGGTAGGGTTGGCGAGCTAGTTATGGGGGTAGTGAAGCGGCTCGAAAGAGGGAATGTGTATCTAGATTTAGGCGGAAGTGCGGAAGCCATAATTACTAGAGAAAACTTGATTCCCCGCGAGCTTGTGCGCGCGGGAGACCGAATTAGAGGCTATCTTGCCGAAGTGAAATCGGAAAAGCGTGGCCCACAATTGTTTGTTAGTCGAACGGATAAAAACTTGCTAATGGAGTTGTTTAAACTGGAAGTCCCTGAGATTAGTGAAGGGGTTATAGATCTTCTGGGAGCAGCGAGAGACCCCGGTATGCGCGCAAAGATTGCTGTCCGTAGTAAAGATAAGAGAATCGATCCTGTTGGCGCATGCGTAGGTATGAGAGGTTCCAGAGTTCAAGCCGTGTCCAATGAAATCGGTGGCGAGAGAGTAGATATAATTTTGTGGGATGAGAATCCTGCTCAGTTCGTGATGAATGCAATGGCTCCAGCTGAAGTGGTCTCAATTTTGGTCGATGAGGATTCTCAGACAATGGATGTTGCTGTAGTGGAAGACCAATTATCTCAAGCTATTGGGCGAAATGGGCAGAACGTAAGATTGGCAAGCCAGCTTACGGGCTGGGAGCTT
>Ga0209501_10000957_pt1 | contig 32951 bp, 33 predicted proteins | sample ArcticOcean_MG_C_4_FD_187434 | JGI IMG/M metagenome (GOLD analysis project Ga0209501, IMG submission 187434) | Marine microbial communities from western Arctic Ocean - ArcticOcean_MG_CB4_134 (SPAdes) (version 2) | ecosystem: Environmental > Aquatic > Marine > Oceanic | place: Arctic Ocean...
AGCATCGAAGAGGTACTGGCGAGTACCCGCTCGTACCAAGTGAAGCCCGGTGGGTTCTACCTTTCCGGTGACAAGCTTTGAGCGCTCGCATTCTCATCGCGTGTGAGCGGAGCGGCGTTGTCCGCTCTGCTTTCCGCGCGCGCGGCTACGATGCTTGGAGCTGTGACCTCGAACCCGATGACAACGGTAGCCCGTACCACATTCAAGCGGATGTGCTCGATCACCTTGACGACGGGTGGTCTTTGATGGTCGCGCATCCACCGTGCACGCATCTGTGTTCAAGCGGTGCACGATGGTGGCCCGCAAAAAAGGCAGACGGTAGGCAAGCGCGCGCGTTGGATTTCGTGCGTGCTCTCCTAGCTGCACCTATCCACCGGATTGCACTAGAGAATCCTGTCGGCTGTATCTCTACCCGTATCCGTCGGCCGGATTGCATTGTACAGCCCTATATGTTTGGCGACCAAGCGACCAAGACGACGTGTTGGTGGCTCAAGAACCTGCCGGTCCTCGTGCCTACCAACGTCGTAGGCAAGGGTGCACGCCATGTCACCCGGTCCGGTCGTAGCCTTCCGGCTTGGTACAACCTCCCGCCGGGCAACCCCAACCGTGCGCGCATAAGATCCCGCACATTCCCCGGCATGGCTTCGGCTATCGCCTCACTCTGGAGCATCGACCTTGAACCCTGAACACGTAGGTGACCTGCTGGCCCTCGCCGCTATCCTGTCCATCATCGGTCTATTCATGGCCATTTGACTACACCCCTCGAACCGAGCGCCACCCCTTCCGGGTGGCGTTCCTACTTCTGGCGAGGGCGCTCGAGCCCGACCCGCTTGCAGTTGCGATCCGCTTGCAATAGCGAGCGCCTGGCTATAGCGACCCGCTTGCTATAGCGACCCGCTTGCTATAGCGAGCTGCTTGCTCGAGCCGCCGCGCGAGCTCGCCCCGAGCCCGCCGCGCCCCGCGCCCAGCCCAAGGACAGGACGTTCAAAGGACAGGACGTTCAACTGTAGTCCACTGGTACCGGTGGCACACCTGGGCCCAACGGGCTACACTGTACCAGTGCAAGGGGCTAAGCCCGGTAGCCAAGCCCCGCGGCCCAGCTACCGAGCACCTTAACCACACCTCACCAACCGGAGTGTAACATGAACCGACCCGCCCAAGAACTGGATGTCCAAGGACAGGATGTCCAAGGACAGGACGTTGTAAAAGACCCGAGCTTCCGCCCGAGATTCACCCGAGGCCTGGCCTCTGCAATCAAGCGTGCTTCAGCGCTGGCAGGGATGAGTGTCCCCCAATATCTCGAGACAGTAGTGGGCCCCCTTGTGCATGAAGACCTGCGCAAGCGAGTCACCCGAGCCGCCCACGAATACGACTCCCTCTAAGTCCAAGGACAGGACGATGCTCCCCTACCCATCTCCCCCCGCAGGCTACAGCTACGTCCGGCAGCGACTACCCGGCGGCGAGTACATCTCCACCGGCTGGTTTCGTGACGGCGTAGTGGATGCCTCCGGCCGAGGGCGCAGCTCGAAAAACTGTGCGGGCGTGGCTACGCTACTGTTCGACTGCGATGTCGTGTCGGTCCTGACCGAGACACGCCGCGCCGTAGGACAGGACGTGGAGTCCGACGCCAAGGGACAGAAGCTGCATATGTACCGACTGCCCGATGACCTGGTCAGGCGGTGGAAGGGATGGATGAGGGATGAGATTGTCCCCACCATCGAGCGTGCTATCGGTGCGCCCGCTACCTGCCTGGTGGATACCGGGTGGGGATACCACGCCCACTTCCGGGTGGCATCGGATGTGTGCGGCGACATCCCCTACCTCAAGCGTATCGCTGAGCTCGCTATCGCCAACGCCAACGAGCAGTGCATAGCACTGGGCAAGGAGATGGAAAAGCCGCTGCTCAACCTGTCACCCTGGGATGCTACATGGGATGTAGGCTCCCGTCTTTGCCGGGTGCCGGGTACCAACAACACCAAAGCTCGAGCGAAACCACGGGAGTGCGTGGTCATCGGAGGGGACAGGACATCCATCCTCACCCGCCCGATGTGTGCAGCCGTACAGAACAGGCTGGCCCCTGCCGATATGTTCTCGCCGCCCACCCGCAAGCTGCCCGTGCGACAGCAGACAGCGGAGCTGGACTTCCGGCGGCAGCAGCTCAGTGATGGACGGACGTGGCAGGGCGTAGTCGATGGGCTTGGCCCCGGCGAGAAGCTGAATGTCATATGCGTATACGGTGGCACGAGCGTGGGCTCTGCGTTCATCGCCAAGGAGAAGGACGGAAGGCGCGCGCGGTACTACTCCAACGCCCAGAAGACCACGTACTGGAATAGCTACAAGGCAACCCCGAAGAAGAAGGGACGCGCCGAGCTTGCGCCTGACCCGCGGCAACCTCATACCCCAGAGAAAAGTCTGCTCAACCTGCAGCTCATGCTCCAAGAGGATGGGGCGTTCGAGCTGTGGTACAACGGCTTCACCCATCAGCTAATGAACGGGAGTGAGGTAATCGAGGAAACCTTTGCGACCCACGTAGCCCTGCATATGGAGGCCACCTATGCGTGGCGATGGGGCATAGGGGAAGCTCGGCTGTGGTCTATGGTGGAGTATGTGGGCAAGCAGACCACAAGGAATCCACTGGCAGAATATCTCGAGGCTATCAAGTGGGACGGGCAGGCCCGCTGCGACCGACTGTTCATCGAGGGCTGCGGGGTGGAAGACACAATGCTCCACCGTGCCTACGGACTGAAGTTCCTCGTCGGCATGGTCGCTCGAGCTCTTGCCCCTGGGTGCAAGCAGGACTGTATGCCTGTCCTCACCGGCATACAAGGATGGGGAAAGAGCACATTCTTCAAGCTGCTCACCGACATCCCTGGGATCGAAGGGCTGTACTGCGATACCCGATTCGATATAGGGAACAAGGATGCCTTCCTCACCCTCTATAAATGCTGGCTGTTTGAAGACGCCGAGCTGACCGGGACCAGGCGTGCCGCCAACGATAAGCTGAAGAACTTCTTGAGCTCTGCCGAGGACACCTTTCGCACACCCTACGCTCGCAAGGCGCGCACCTACAAGCGACACACCTGCGTCGTGGGGACCACAAACAACAAGCAGTTCCTTGGCGACCCCACCGGAAACCGTAGGTACTGGGCCATGCAGGTAGGCCACACCCACCGCAAGGCAGACCGGCTCGACCGTGAGTGGCTGATCAACCACCGCGGCCAGCTATTCGCAGAGGCAGTCCATCACTTCCGGGCGGGTGTCCAGTGGTGGCTCACCCACCAGGAGGACCGGCTTCGCGGTATCGCCAACGGTTCGTACCAATCCCTCGACTGGTTTGCCGAGTGCGCACAGGATGTGTACGCAGCCAACAGCGGTAGCCCGGACAGTGGATTCACCGTGGGCTCGTTCGCCCGAGCCATCCCCTTCACCGACCGGCAGCCCTGCCCGCAACGAGACGGGAAGAAGCTCCGCGATGCGCTGTTCACCGCCGGCTTCGTCAAGATCGACACGAACAAATACCGCCGGCTCTACTACCGACAGTCCATCCAAAGCCCCGACGCCGACACAGGACTGACAGTCCTCGATGACAAAGAACTCGGCGCAGGCCAGACAACAATCCAACTCGCCCGCTAACCCCACAAGGACACACCCATGAAAAGCAAACCCCGCACGGCACCCGCCACCTACCGGATGACATTCGACATTCGACTGCCCGTCACCGAAGAAGAAGAGCTCGCAACGCTGCTCGAGATAGCAGCCGAGTCCCTCGTGGTCGCGGTTCGATACGTCCACGGCCCAGCCACCCAATCGGTAGGGCTCGGCGTTGTCGAGGACACCTGCCACATCACCGAACTCTCACCCCTCACCCCCAACCTCTGAGTCTCAAATGATTAAACACTCCGACACCATCACCGCGTTCTCGCTCGCCTTTGTAGCTGCCCAGTCAGAGATGGCCGGCGCCAAGAAGACAAGCAAGAACCCCCACTTTCGCAGCACCTATGCCGACCTGGCATCCGTCCTCGAGGCGGTCATCCCACCGCTCAACAAGCACGGCATCGCGGTGCTGCAGTTCCCTTCGTTCGACAAGGACACCGCGCTGGTCTCGGTCGAGACCCGGTTGCTCCACAAGAGCGGAGAGTGGATGGGCGGAACCTGCAGCGCAGCCCCAAAGGACGCGAGGAACGTTCAAGCCATCGGCTCGACCATCACGTATCTCAAGCGCTACGGCCTTCAGTCCCTCACGGGCTGTCCATCCGAAGACGACGATGGGAACTCGGCATCCGCAGCTCCCCCTCGGGTTGCCCGGCGTGATCCCGCACCCGGGGTGCGCCAGATCCACACACCTCCGCCTCCCCCGGCCGGCCCGATGACCACAGACCAGATGAAGGCAGCCGCCGTCGCCGCGGGTGTCACCCTCGGCCAGTGTACTTATTTCCTGGTGGACCGTGGCCGGCCGAGCCCACAGGACTTGACCCCAAACCAGCAGCGCGACTTCTTCGATCACTGGCTCCGGCCCAACGTAAACCAAATAAAAAACCACGTTCGTGCAGACACGGGAGCGCGCGATGACTAAACAACAACTGGTGCTGGGCATCGACCCCGGCCCGACGAAGTCCGGGATGGTGCTCTACGAGGTCACGGCCCGGCGCGTGCTCCGCGCATGGAAAGCTGCGGACATCCACGAGGTCGAGCAACAGGTTCGTCGCATGTATGCGCAGTACATCCGCCTCGGCATCCGAGCCTCTGTCGCAGTCGAACAGGTGAGCGCAGGCGGAGTCAGCGCCAACAGCTTGTTCGAGACACAGCTTGTAGCCGGTCGCATTGTCGGGTGGTGCGACGTGCTGGGCGTACCTGCCGACACCTACTACCGGCGGGATGTACTGCGTGCGCTGAACTGCAACGCCAAGGGTAAGAGCAAGGACAGCCAGGTCCGAGCTGCGCTCATCGAGATACACGGAGGGAGCTCAGCCGTCGGTCGCAAGAGCGCCCCTGGCCCGCTCTACGGTACGTCGTCCCACGCCTGGCAGGCGTTGGGTGTCGTGTACACCCACGCCTTCCCTTGGGGGCATGGTGAGTAGCGTCTGGCCCCCCCTGGTGGTGGGAGACCACTCGCCCAAACACTGGGCTTCGGTTGCTGCCGGGCATCTGACCCAGCACGTAGCCCGGCCGGCCACGGGGATATGGCTCAAGGCGGCCATCGACCTAGATACCCGCGTGCTCGCGTGGCTACGCGCGTTGACCAACCTCACACAGATAATCCCGCCCGAGACGGATGAGCGGCTGTCGATGTGGCTGCACGGTAGGCCCGTCCGACATCTACAAGTCCAGCTCGACCAGACCCTGTCGGTGCTGCGCGAACACATAGACCCAGACGGAGAGGACACAACCATGTTCGATAGACGACAGATGATGCTCGACACAATGCTGCAGATATGCCGCAGTCTCACGGTGGGGTTGTCGTGGACCGAGGCAGCAAAGACGCTCGAGGATTACCTCCACCGCCGGCAACGCTCACCCGCCAAGTTTTATCGAGCTGTGCTCACCACGGCACACGAGCGACTGGCGGCGCTGGATGTGGACGCTTGAACTATGCGCAGGTGCGGGTGGCGCCGCACTTGGCCTGCACCGCGCCGGCTTCTCTCACACCGCTTGCGTCGAGGCAGACCCCGACGCAAGCGCTACCCTTCGAGCGGCAGGGTTCCCCGCCATCGAACAAGACCTCCGAACCTACACGCCCCCAACCACAGGCGGGCTACTGTGGGCAAGCCCCCCATGCCAGCCCTTCTCCCAAGCCGGCCGGCGTAAAGCTCAGCACGATAGCCGCAACCTATGGCCGGATGTGCTCCGCTGCATCGATGAAGCGGAGCCGCGGTGGTTTGTCATGGAGAACGTGAGAGGGCTCACGTATCACAAGACGGGATGCACCCCGCTCTTCCCGGCTCCTTCCTGCGCGGGTTGCTACCTCCAGCGGGTAATCCTGACAGAGCTCAGGTCCAGATACGCCCACGTCTGGCACGGTGTGCTCAACGCTGCGGACTACGGCGTACCTCAACACCGTCGACGACTCATCATCGTAGCCGGTCCGGTACCGTTCAATCCGCCGCCCCCTACCCATGGTCCGACCACAGTTACCCCGTGGCTGAGTTGCGGCGAGGCATTGGGTGTCACCGGCACCCTCGATGGGGGCCGCAACAACCCGCACAACCCGAGGCAAGAGCGGGTTGTGGGCTCGGGCGACCCGTGCCCCTCCATCGGTACGGGCGGTAATCAGGTGGTGCGCACACCCGACGGCAAGCGCTGCCTACAGCCCGATGAGTGTGCCACCTTGCAGGGCTTCCCCTCTACCTACCCATTCACATCCGCTTCAGGCACCCCGACCAAACGCTGCCTCTATAGGCAGGTCGGGAATGCTGTCCCCCCTCCGTTGGCTGAAGCCATCGGCCGCGCTATCCTCCACCTCGATAAAGAGAAAAGCCCACCAACACAACGCTGATGGGCCAGGTCTCGAGGCGCTGGATGGTAACATTGCCTCGGTGAGGCTGTAACCTACAGCTTGATGGCTGTCTCGGCCATGCTGTCGACAACCAGCCCCTCGGCCCCGTCGCAATCCGGGCGCTGGGCTGAGGACTGGCCGTACTGCCAGCACATCTGGAGTAGGCATTGGGCAGACAGCGGGTCTCCCCCGAGCGATACGATACATGCCGGGGGAGTCTTACCGAGCTCCGAGCGTAGCTCTGCGTCGAGCACGACGGGCTTGCTGAGCTCTGTGACCATCGTAGCCTGACCTGCCTGCAGCTCGCGTAGCTGCTCGGTGTGTGCCTCGGCCACATCCCCCTGTCGGTCAGCCGTCATGTACCCGGCGATCCCGCCCGACAGGAACAGTGCAACGCTGGCGATGAGCATGGCGCTAATAGACACGGAGGCTCCGCTTGCAGGCATAGTTGTGGATCCCATTAGCCAGCGCCGCAGCGATACGCTCCCCGCCCTCGGTGGTGGCGGCGAAGTTGTGCTCGGGTCTGTCGAGGAAGTATGGCTCAAAGCAGATCCCCGCGAGATTGGAGGGGCCTTCGTAGATACCCTTGATCGTGTTCAGGCCGTTGGTCCACGCCGTGGGTGTGCCCCGTCGGGTGATGCAGCGCTCGATCCCAGGTATCCCCTCGGTGAGCATGGCTCGAGATACCTCCTTCGCTATGTGTCGACCCTGCGTAGACCGGGCGTCAGAGATGACCAGGGAGTAGTTGCCCCCGCCCGCGTTGACGTGACACGCAACGTATACGCAGTGCCTGCCCGGGTAGAGCATGGCGAGCTTCCTCGCCTCCCGGTGTCGGGACGAGTACCACCCGCTGTCGAGGACAAACACCTCGTGCCCCATCCCCTCGAGGATGCGCTTTGCGGGGAGGTAGTAGTCGGGCGTGAGGTTCGCCTCCTTCTCGTGGTCCTCGATAACCCCGTCGTGGTCGAGGTCGTAGGCTGCACCCATGTCCCCACCCACAGCCACGGGACACGGTGGCCGACAGTCGACGCCCATGTCGCAATCCAGCGCGTGGGGCATAGACCGAGACCCGGGCTTGCCGTAGTGCTGCCGGTCGAAGATGACGAGACCGCTCATGCTTCCGTATCCAGCAGCTTATCTACCGCAGTCCTGATATGGTCCAGGTTGGACTCCATCCTGCCCGTGAGCTGGGCGTATCGGCCGTCCTTCGCTTCGACGATTATGTCGTACCGGTCGCGGACCTTGTCCGTCTGTGCTTCGCTCTTTTCTTGCATGTCCGCTACTTGTTTTGCAAAGTCGCTCTGAAGCGTCTGTAGCTGCTTTTGCAGTTGTACGAACTGCCAGCCGAGAAAGGCGGCGAAGCAACCCATCGCACCGTAGTCGAGAAGGGCAGTAAGTAGAGTATCCATACGTTCCCTCGGCAGGTCACGGGGCTACATCGCTAAGAGCCACCTTAACCTCGGCACCAAGGACCTCGGGGTCAAGCGCCGAGACATCCGGCGTGGGTGTACAGGTCACCGCCAACGTGTAGGATGTGCCCTCGACATCTACAGTAGCGATACCCCCGCTGCCGGTGAGCGTCGACTCAGACACGGTGAGCTGCACCAAGATCCCTGGCCACTCCCGGTCCCCGGACTCGAGGATAACTTCTTGAGTGGATACATCTGACACTGGCATACTGCCCCCTATACTACTCGAGCACCGACCCAGCATTTAACCCCAACAATCCGGGCGGACATATCGTCTGACGCAGGGTTCCAGCCGATCTTGAGGTACTGGAGATTGGGTGGATCCGCATCGAGATTAGTTTGGCCCCCGGCCCGACTTCGCAACGATCCGCCCGCGGCGTTCTGTGGGACGAGGCCCCGATACGCCGGAGATCCCACCGCTGTGCTCACTGAGGTAGTCCAGCTATACCCGGACCCATAGAGCATCATGACCAAGCGCGTATCTGTGATCGAGGCCGTGAACGGATTACTGCCGTTGTAGCCGACTGTCCAGCTTGCACCTCCTCTATAGGCGTTTCGCACGCGGAATGTGGCGCCCGAAGATTTGCGCAACTGCATAAATAGGTCGTATGGGGCATCTGTATCGCCCGCCAGTGAGCCCAGTTTGATCGTGAACGTGGCGTTGTTAGCCGCCATCACGAGGAGATCCCACTCGACAGCGACGCACAGGAAGTCGCCACGCAAGACCGTCGGAATCTGGGTGACGATATAGGAGTCCACGACGGAATCACTCGTAAAGATCGTGCCCTGGGTGTTGGCCTCCGCTACCGTGGCTACGGCCTCCGTCGTTGTCCACGCGACACCGTCCACCGTAAAGGTACCGACACTGCTCATGTCCACCGTCGGAGAGGCAGCCATGGCCGTGTCAAGCACGAGCTTCGGTCCCCCGGTATCAGCGGCAGGCGCAGGCGCAGGCGCAGGCCCCCCGCTCGCCCCGGTGGCGGGATCGAATGCCGGTATAATCCCCCCCATCTACGACTCCGACCACGTAATGGTGCTCGAGTCCAGGGTAAACGTCCCGGTGTCACCATGCACGAACAGGTAGAAGTTTCCGAGCTCACCCGCCATAGTCTGGGCGATAGGAACCTTGACCGAGTAGGCAACAGCCCCGACTGTGGTAGTTGTCAGTCCGACGGCTATGGTCGCGGTGGTGTCGGGGATAACGGTGTTGTCCCCCGCAGCATCCAGACACAAACGCATCGTGATTGTAGTCGGAGGCCCAGCCGCCAACGCCGAGACCTGTACGACGATGGCCTCCATGGCGTAGTTAAACGCCCGGCCAGCCATGAAGGCCACGACATCTGCGAGCAGGTTGTGGTTGTGTACGTTCGCCGGCGCGAACGCATCCCCAACAGCGAGTCGAGGGGTTGAGACCTGCGACGAATGAAAGAAAGCTCTGATCGGGGCTGCCATACGCACCTCCACGTTGGATCGGCTGCGGCGTTAGTATATCACCTCCGGTCCACGCCTGTCCTCATCTCAGCCTGCGCTCGTTTCAACTCGAACATCGTCTGCGACAGAATCTCCTCGGGGTCTTTCGCGCCTATGGGCGTCTGCGCTCCGATGGCGAACGACCACAGCGGGACGTTCCCCCTCCGCTGCTCTTTGATGTAGTCGCTGTCATGACCCGCCATGATGTTCTTGGTCATATCCTCGGTGGTGCGCTTCATCTGAAAGAGGGTCATCCACATGACATGTGTCTTGAACCTCTCCATGCCGGCAACTGAACTGAAGTACCACTCGTAATAGGCATCATCAGTGTCCTCACGGAAAGACGGTCGACCGGGGATCCGCTTGCTGCGGTCCAGAACAGGCCTGATATCATACGCCTCTCGGAACCACGGGAAGATGTCATCAGGTCCGTTGTGAAGCGCCCATGCCAACGCCCAGTCGGGAACCTTCCAGCCCTTGTCGGTCTGCCGGAGCGACGAGTGGATCCAACCCTCAATCATCTTCGTAAGAACCGGATGCAGGTTCTCCTCCGCAATACCCTTCGTGAGAAGAGCCTGCGACTCGACCTCCGGCTGGAACCAACCAATGACCCATGCCCCCATCGAGAGCAGGTCGGAGAAGCTGTCCACGCCTGGGTCGCTCGGGCCGTAGTTCATCGCACCCGCTGTGCCATCAAATACATACTTGGTGGGGTCAACCACGATCCGGGACTTCGTGTAATCGGCACCGTACAGGTACTGCGTAGACGCCTGGTGGCTATCCCGCAACGCCAGCATCTTCCTCGAGAACACCCCGCCGTCTCGAGCAATAGACTCTATGAGCTCGAGCATCATCGAGAGCCGGAAGGTGACGAACAGCATGACTCGGTTCAGCAGCGTGCGAACGATGCCTGGGGCCCGGCCGTAGTCAAGCACCACAGCTTTGGCGAGCTGACCGGCTTGCTGCTCGGTCATCCCCTCCTTCAAGGCAGACGCGAACGTGTTGTGGCGGAACGCACGGTCTGTTGCGTTCGCTACGTACTGGAAGATGTTCGTGCGCAGGGGATCGAAGGTCCGCAAGAACTGCGCCCACGGGTTTTTAGCCGAGCCCCCCGACGCAAGATGCGCATCCCTCATCAGGTCTCGCATCCACGCTTCCTGAAACTCGATGGAACCTCGAGTTATCTGGATGTTGGCCCGACCCATGGCATCCTGGAGTGCTGCTTGGGTCCAGCGTCGGCCAGTGCGAGAGGTGAACACAACCGCATCAGGTGGTCTCGGCGTCACCGCATCCACGAGCTTCGGCGGGAGCGCCGCCAAAGCCTTCTTCAAACCCTCCCGGCGGGAGAGCATCCGCGCCTCCTCCGCGACCCGGGTGAGGGCGACCGTCGGGACAAGGGTGACCGCCTGCTTTGCTACATCCACTGCCTGGGCAACGTACCCCCCCCCACGCGCAGCTCGAAGCGCCCCGACTGCCCCCACCGTTGTCAGTGCCAACAGCGGAGCAGTTAGCAGATTCATTCCGATGTACCGCATATTCGGGGCGGGGACCGGCAGGATGATTGGCCACCCGTCTTCTGTAACCCCCGCTCCTACCGCATAGAAGCCGCCAGCCAGCAGCCCACCAGCGGCGAGTGTCCGAGAGGAGAAGAACGCCCCCTTGATTAGGTTTATAGCGAACATAGCGGCATTCTTCCCGCGCTCGACCGGGTCTCCACTTCGCCAGGCTTTGACGAGTCGGTCTCGCTGGGTCAGCATCTCCAAGTTGTCGATGAGACGCCCGTCCTTGGCTGACGCCACCAGCTTCGCGATGGCATCGGAATACGAGTCACCCATGAGCAAGATGGCAGGTTGGTAGGGGTCTATCTCCATCACATTCGCGACGATATTCTGGAGGCTTCCCGGCCCGCGGCCCGGGGTGAAGCCCAGTGCCCGCGCATTACTCAAGAACTCCTCTACCGCTGGGACTATCAGCGTGTCGAAGGCGTTGCTCATCAGCCCGTCAGCCAAGCGCATAGCAAGGTCGCCCTCGACCACGTTCTCCATGGCTATGATCGCCTCGCGCGAGGGGGTGGCTCCTGCCGGGAGCCTGTCGAACTTCACTCCCAGCTTCCGGCTGCGGGCAAGCTCCCACAGATCGAGCAACGCAGTGTCACCTGGATTCAGCGTATCGCCCTGCGATCTCGCAAGCTGGAGCCCCTTCGCCAACAACTTCGTTGCAAGTAGGGTCGCGTCCTTCTTGTAGGCAAACACAACCTTCTTCAGGCTGTTGAAGTCTATGTCGACGGTGCCATCTTTAAGTATCTGCGTGAGTACATCGCTGATGATCTCCTGTCGCGCCTTCGGGCTGAACGAGTTGTACATCCGGGCCGAGGCCTTATCGAGCTCCCGGGTATAGGCGCCTCCACCGATAATAGGCGCCAACCCGTATTCATCGACCCCGGGTCGAGGGGTCATCACATCGAGCTTCGCCAGCTCGGCAAGCTTCACGTTCACCTGGGAGGCGATCTCCGCTTCGGCCCGGGAGAGTGCTGTGGGCGCGTCGTCCCCCGCCTTAATGTGGGCTGCTCGAAGGGATTCTACCGTGTCCTCGAGACCGTCCTCGATGAGGGTCCGGTAAACCGACGTGCGGTTCTTGACCGAGAGTAGCTGCTCACTGCGGGCAAGGTTCGGTCGGCTGCTGAACGCTGAAGGCATGAGCTCGACCCACACCTCGGGGCTCCTAATCCTCATCGCCGCTACACCGCGGTCAATGGTGCGGACCTCATCCGCCCCCACAGCCCAGGCGGTGAGCACTTGGGAGAGGGCGTCGTCGTTAAAGCCGGTGGGGATGCCCCCGAAGTTCTCACCCTTTCCCCTTTCTTTGAGGCGAGGGTTTTCTACGCGCGCCTTCTCGATCACAGCCTTCAGGTTGTCCAGGCTGGGCATCAGATACTCACCTGGGAGGCGAGTGGCCCGGTTCGGATCGATGCCGGGTAGTGTGACCCACCGCTCAACCGCGTCCTTAATCGTGTCGTATTCGGCTTTATCGAAGAACAGAGAGAGGATGTTCTCCCACGTATCCTCCATGACCTGCGCGGCGATATTGCCCCTCACCGTGCCTGCCCAGTCTGTGGCGTCACGCACATCTTTCTGGATAAGCTCACCCACCGCGGCCCCTCCCTGGTCCCCGCTGGTCGTATAGGCCACTCGATACCACGCATCGTTGTCGGCTTGCCCGGCCGACATTAACCGCTCGGCTTCTTCCGTTGCGGACTTAATCTTGTCCTGCACCACCCGGGTGATACGGGTCTTCACAATCCCATTGAGGGCTGCGGCGCCCGGGTTCGGGAACCCGACAGCTCTTGCGGTCGTGGTCGCATCGCGGAGCTCCCGTTGGAAGTTGTCTCCAATCCCACCGACCCGGCTCTTTAGGTCAGCGAACAACCGCTGGATAGCACCGTGGCTCACCTTCTCGTACAGGAATGGCGCGTCCTTACCGAACTTGGCTGTTGCCCAGACCTTGGCTCTATGTACTGCCTTGCGCACACCTGACAAGTCGACGGCTATCTTGCTCGGCAGCACAACTCTCGCCGCTTCGCTGATGAGCAGAGGCACCGTGCGGGTGGCAAGGTTGACGATATTCCGGCGAGCTACGCGAGTCTCGGGGAGCCTGTCGAGCCCTACGTTGACACGCTCGACCATCGCGCGCTCGGTCTGGGGGCCACCGAAGGCTGTCCGAGCAGCGCTGTAGAGCTTAGCGGGCTCATCGGCTTCCGATATGTCGTCCATCAGGTGGAGCCGGAACATGTCTGACTCAATCTGCTCGAGCACGTAGGCCATATCGCCTTCGCTCAAGACGCTTGGTGCGTCGTCTGGGCCCGCGTCTATGTGGCGAAGTATCCGTGTGAGGTCTCGGTTGCGCCGGATGTTGCCGGCACCGAAAGCCGTCAAGATAGCATCGCGTAGCCCGAGCTTGTCTCCGGTGACCGTCACATCGTTGACTTTCGCCCCGTCTACCTTCCGGCCTTTGTGCTTGACGGTGAACGCCTGCCGGTAGGGCTCCATGTCGCGTTTAACTTTAGCGAACAGTGCTCGAGTTACCCGCTTAATAGGGGCAATAACGCTGCGGGTGACGAATACAAAGTCATCGGGGATCTCGTTCTCGATGGTCGCCTCGATGGCTCGACCTGCCGATGCCCTGGCCGCCGATGCCACCTGAAAGAGGTGCGTGCGGATCGTGGCTGGGTTCAGCTTGACCTCCCCCATCCGGCGTTGGAAGATGCGCCCGAGCTCTCCTGTCACCGACACTTCGTCAGCGCTGCGCGATGCCTTCACGAGGTCAGAGCCCAGCTTGTGGATCTGAAGCGGCACAGGCTTACCCGGCTGCACCGGGAGCGCCCCCGACATCGAGCTTGGGTTGGGGTAGAGCGTCTTGACCCACTCCTCCAGCGACAGCTTCTGCTTGTTGTCCAGCGCTGGCAGCACCTTCTTGGTTACGCCTCCCTGTGCAAGCAGGTTGCGGATCCGCGCCTCGGGGTTGGCGACCCCGCTCTCTACAATCTGCATGACCCCCGGGCGGTAGACCTCTGCCCGCCACTGGTAGATGACCTTGTTCAACCGGGTTCTTTCGGCTTGGGTTAGCACCCGCTCGGGAAACGCCCCCCCGAACCCTGCCTGTTTGCGGAGGTAAGGGCCTATCGCCGTGCCCTGAACAAGCGTATTGAGATCCCGCCCGTCGACTGCGGCTTCGCTTGCATAGAGGTGCATCTGCATGAGGTAGGGCGTCTGCATCTCGGAGCCGCCGTACTCCCCCGCTACCCTGCGGACATTGTTCGCACCCACCTGCGCATCAAAGAGGTCGTCAGGTTTGGGTGTCCCAGCTCGACCCTCGAGCAAGTCACCCACCAGCCGCTGGGCTTTGGCTAACTCAGCAGCTTTGATGGGATGCCCCAGCGTGAACGCTGCCTGGTGGAGCTTGGTCGAGCCTAACTGCTTGGAAGCCTTGGTAAGGCCCTTTGACCCCAGCCGAGCGAGTTCCTTTGTCAACTTGAACGGGCCGATCCCGTAGGCTACCTCGAGACCAACACCGTACCAATACGGAGTCGTAGTGCCCATGTGCTCGTAGATGGTGTTCTTGCCCGCAGCCGAGCTTTCCGTGTAATCTTCCCGAGCCCGGTAATACTCCGCGGCCCGCTCCTCCCGTAAGGCTGGTGCGCTCATGAACTCGTCGCCCGCGGAGCGACCCCGGGCGAGCGCTGTGGCGTAGTCGATAATGAAGTCGCCCGTAGCCGAGGCTACCCGCACACCGTAGGGGTCAACGGATGTGGCTTGCGTTCGTTGGGTAGGCTGGAAAGGAACAAGCATCGCCGGGCCAGGTACATCTGCGGCAAACTGGAGGAGTTCCGACTTCTCCTTCAGCCCCGGGATGGCGGCGAGGAGCGTGTAGAGATTCGGCGGAGTGGGGAGCTCGACCGCACCTGAGAATGTCTCCCGCGCATCCTCGGGGGTCATGCCCCCCCGCTTCACTGCCTGGTCGATCAGGCCCTCGTGGATCCGATACGCCCAGCTATTGGGATCGACAGGCTCTCCGGTGGCTGGGTCTTGCTCCCAAACCAACGGGCTGTACCCCATAGCCACGGTGTTGATGAGCGTGCTTACGGTTGCAAACCAAGAACGAAAGGCGGCGCCTGTAACCGTCTCGATGGTGCGCGCCTCCCCCGGGCGCGTGTACATGAACATCTCATCGAATGACTGAATGACCACGTCTTTGTACTGCTGGTCGAAGAAATCCTGCGCCTCGGAGTCTTCGAGGATTTGGTCATAGTTGAGCTGCCGGGTGATATCGGAGAGGTGCTGCCGAAGCTGCCGCATCTGCCGAGCAATCTTCTCGGGAGACATGAGTTCTTGTTTGGCAAACGCCTCGGTGACATGCTCGGCTCGGGTCGGTTCTCGCCAGTCCCCCTCGGGGTCGTCCGGGTCCAGGTAGAAGGCTTTGTTCTCGAGCTCCCCCGTCTCCTCGTTCACCACCCGGCGCCAGTAGATGCGGCTCTCCCGTGTCGGGGGAAACGCGCTCTCTATGTGGCTGGGCTCTGGCTCCCCTTCGACGTTGAAGCGCATCGAGCGCAGCTTCTCGGTGACCTCCTCTTTCGCCCGCGCCCTCGCTTCTTCAGGGGGGAGTTTCGACATGAAGATATGGAAGTCGGTAAGGTCTTTCTCGGTTTCCGTTAGCCCCCGGTTGAACTCTGCAATCGCAGCTTGGGTGTCCCGCTCCCGACCGTACCTGGGCTCGGCACCTTCCGCAGGAGGGACAACGAACCCGGTGTAGGAAAGTGGGGGGAGCGACGGGGGGCGAGCCACCGCGGTCCCGGGAGAGGGAGACACACCCACCGCGCCCGCTGACCCTGCCACTCCCCCCGAAAGCTCTGCACCCGTCTGCCTGTAAAGCTCTGCAAGATGAGTCGCACCTCGAGCCTCGGCGGCAACGGCTTCCTTCTCGTAGTGTTCAGCGGTACGGGCCATCAGAGGCTACCCCAACTCCAGGCCCGGCCGTAGGCTTCATCGACCCCGGGAAGTACTGCTTTAGAAGCTCCAGCTCGGAGAGCTGTGCTGCCGCCGCAAGCTGTGCAACCGCCTCCATGTCGTTTGCATCCAAGGCCTCCATCAGGGCTGCCCTCACAGCGGCATCCTCCTCAGCAGTAGACATGATCGGCGCAGGCACCCCAACCTCCACCGTCGGCAAAGACGGCTGGAGGGTAACGGGCGCGGGGGAGGCTGCGTGGGTGCGCACCTGCTCTGCTTGTTCCTGCGCGGCGATCTCTTGATTGCGATCAGCCATAAACTCCTCGGCCAAAAGCCCGTACTCGGCCTCCGGCCACGCCTCCTGCGCAACCGGCGCGGGGACCGGAGCCTCGGCACTGCGAGTGGCTTCGTTGAAGGTCTGAGTCTTCGCGTTCTGGCTGTAGTAGAACGCACCCCAATACGCCGAGGCTCGCTTCTGGTCCCCCCCATTCTGGTACTCCCTGAAAAGCTCTTGCACAAACTGGCCAAAGTCCTGGGCCGGGTTCGTTTCAATGAAGCTCTGCGTCCAGGCCTCCACATCATCGGTAGGGGTGACTGTCCCCCCGCCTTGTCGGACCCGGTCAAGCGCAAGACCCAAGGATTCACCGGCGAGTGGGTGTACAGACGTTGCTGCCGCCAACGCATCGGGGGGCACCTGCCCCTCCCAGCCCAGGGATCGACGAGCAGCGCGGGTCGAGGGGCTGGGCTTACCCCGGAGCCCTGCTATTTCTACGTCGAGCTGCGCAAGACGGTCCCGGAACAGGGCCTCAGCGTCTCCCGTGGGCGCGGCGGTGGAACCTGCGGTGCCTGCCTGGGCAACACCTGCAGCACCCGGCTGGGCAGCTCCGGCGACGGGCTGTGGTACGGCCCCCTGCGCGCGTAGATACAGTTCTTCCGCGGTGAGCCCGCTGGCGGGCGACTTGGAGGTTGCCTTCCACTGCTTCCGTTCTTCTGCCTCGTGGTACGCCGGGGTGCGCCCATCCGCGACCATCGCCGTTACAAAGCCGCTACCAACTATGTTGTCAATAGCGGCGGCTACCCCGTCGGGGTCCGACTGCCCGGTGATTGGGTCTATTGCAAACTTGTCTAGTTGCTCAAACCCTTTTCGGGCGCGAAGATCGGTATACAGCCGGCCGGCCATCAGCCTGCGCTGTGCCTGACTCATCCCGTCTTCGGCGAAGATGTCCAGCCCACTCTTCAGAGAGAGGGACCAAGCGTCAGCGAGCGCCGTTTTGAGGGCTGATCGATTAATCGCGGGGTGGATGTCGAGTGCTTTCTTTACTTCGTGTATGAACTTTTGAGCGGGGCGGTCGAGGGTGAAGCGGTCCTCGAAGACTGCGGCTGCCTCTAAGTCATGTGTGCCGACTATCTGCAGCCGGTCGACCTCGAGCTTGGCGAGATCCATCGCCACGTCGTTGACCCCGCCTCCGCGAGTGCCTCCGCGAGCGCGTCCGCTGTAGTAGGAAGATCCCCGAATCTTGGCGTTCTCGAGCCTGGCGATGTTGTTGAGGATGTGCGCCCTTTCGTTGGCAAAGATGCGCATCTTCTCCAGGTCTGCCTTCGATTCCCAGGTCTCGGATTCGAGGATGCTTTGGTACATCCGCTGCTGGAAAGCCGCGGGGTGGTACTTCGCGTAGAGGGCCAGCGCCTGGGTCAGCGTTTGCTGGATATCTTGAAACCCCGAAGGAGTAACGGGCGGGTATGTCGGCTGGGGGAGTGCCATCGTCTATGGTACCCGGGTGTGTGGATCGTATGGGCTGGATTGGTATTGGTACGGATCTGCCTGGGAGCTGTACGGGCTGCGGTAGCCGTAGGAGGCTGCCATGATCATCGCGTCCCGGTTGCGCGCTTGTTCCTCGAGCCACTGCTCGTTGGCCGCCGCTTCTTGCTCCAAAGCAAACTTCGTCATCGCGATCTGCCCGCCGGCCCCAACCGCCGTTGAACCCGCGTTCCAGAACGCAGCCGTCGCTGCGCCTTGGGAGGATGATTTCGCCATCTCGAGTTCCATCTGCAACGCCTCGGCTTTCTCCTTGGCGGCTATCTCTGCAGCACGGATGTCCTGAGTCTGCTGCTCCAGCATCTTTGCCTGTACTTGTTGGGTCGCAACTTCACCCTGGAACAGGTCTCGAGCACCGATAGCCCCCGACCCTGACATCGACTGGGCTTGCTGGAGCTGCCGCTGCTGGGCATCCGTAATGACCCCAGCACGCGCCGCTACACCCTCGGCCTCCATCGAGGCTCGCTGCTCGGCAGTCAGGGCGCCCCCGCCGGCCTGGAGCTCGGCGAGTTTCTTCTCCCACTCCTCGGGGAACATGGCCTTTGCTTGTGCGCGCTCCGCGCCGTAGCGAAGCGCTGCGCCGCCGGCCGCGGCTAAACCTGCAACAAGTAGAGCGCTAACGGGCATGTATCACCTCGATCAGTAGTAGACTTCTAGGGCTATGCCCCAGTTAATGATGGCAGAGCGGTCGATGGTAGACCAGTGTACAAGGCCCACCGATATATCCCGGCCCGTCTTATACACCTTCGTCCCGCTCATATTACCGTACCCGAGCAGGGTGTAGGGGTACCGCGGACCACCCGGGGGGTTGCCTGTTGAGGCGGTCACCCAAGCCTTGTGGTTGTTGACCACTTCCTGAGCGTGCGCTGGGACTATGTTCGTAGTGCCAAGGCTCGAGTCTCGGATATTCTCCGTCACCCACATATAGGCACCCGCACCCTGGGTGCGGTCCCCGTTGTCCGGGCCGTTGTTCGATTCCATCCACCAATGGAAGATGACCGTAGGATGCGGCACGGTCTTCCGTAGACCGATGGTGAATGAGGTCTGCGGAATCGCGGCCCAGTTCTCGAGGGTGGTGGGCTCCGTGACGCCATACCGTTTCCCGGTGAGAAACGCCGTGCCGAACTGGCAGCGAACCAAAGCCCCTCCGTCCCACTGGCTACCCTGGATGCCGGTAACCCCATGCTGAACTCCAGTGATGGGGTCGAGAATCGGAGCCTGGATGTGGCGCGTTTGCACCCACGCTGTATTCTTGAGGTCTGCGGTGACAACGCCCTCGTGGAGATACACCTTCAGCGCATCATCGTTGGCCTTGAGAGCCCCAGCCGAAAGCACGTTCCCATCAACAAACGTGTTGGGGGGAGTGTACGCCATTATGACCCCCGCATATGAACCGCTGAAATACGACCGCTCGAATACGATAATCCCCCAACTGCGTTGATGTCGTACAGCAGCAGGTTCTCGTTGTTCCCAGCAGCCAAGTGAGAAGGGTGAAGGATGCCGGTGAGCTTCACACGCACCCCGTACACCGTCACGGTCCCCGTGGCTGGATACGCCCACATCCCCGACACAGCATAGTAGCCGTGCTCGTTGTGCCCCTCATAGAGAGTTGGGTTTTCGATCTCCCCAGCGGTGGCGATCCCCTCGCTGTACACCGACCACGCACCGACTGTAGAGGTGGCAGCCGTCTGGTGCAGGTAACCACCTTTGTCCGACCCGAAAGTAGACGCAAACCCAGTCTGATTTGGAACCGTCACCCAGGTGGACAACGCCGCGCTGGTGATATCCCACTCAAGGTACATCACCCAGCAGTGCATACCGTCGGTGATATTCCACACACCACCACTCATACCGGGCACTGAGTACAGCCCGGCTGGGGTGGGCACCACGCCTGATCTCCAAGGCGCCCCAACAAAGGTCGGACTCACCGACAAATCCCACCACAACCGGAAGACATCCCCGCTCACGAGAGACCACGGAGCCGCGCTCAGGTCCAGGAAGGTTGCAAGCGCACCCGCCGTCTGTATCTGGTGGTCGAGCAACGCGGCCAAATCTGTAGTGCTCGTCACCGACGTTATAGTCCCGGCCGTGATGTGCATATTGGCGTTGCCGAGCTGAGACTCCTTCGAGTTGAGCACGATGGGCGTATTCGTGAAGTGCGGGATGTCGAACGCCTGGTCACGAGTGTTGTTCGCGTCCAACGCCGGCCCTGGTGGTGCCTGGGTGTAGTCTGAATAGGTATTGTTCAACTCTGTAGCAGAGGTGGTATCTCCAGAATCAACCCGGGTTCTCTCTATTCTACTCATCTCCATCTCCCTACACAGACAACCCGGTTTCCCCAGAGGTGAGCCTGAAGAAGATGAGCCCCAGCGCCCACGTCCGTTATCGCGTCATCCGGCCCGGCGGCCTCTATGCTGAACTGGAGGGTGACCGTCACGTCACCGCTGGGCACCTGCGACTCCCCTACGATGCGGAAGCAATCCATCGCTTTCGCCGGTCCCAGCCGCTCGACCACCACCACATTGTTGTAGAGGATGCGAAGACCCACATAGCGGTCTGCTTGGCGCCCGGGTGGAACGCTGTCCTGCCGGGCGTTCTCGGTCCAGGTCCACCATATCTGTAAGGCGCTGTTGCCAAACCATTCCGTGAGGAGAGATCCCCCCCGAAACCCGGTGAGGCTTGTCTCAAACGCAGTGGTCCAGCCGGAACCATATAGCTGATAAGTGAGCCCCCGGAACTGGCCGGGGTCAGCATTGAGCTGCGACTCCATCACGGCTACTTGCTCGCCTGCCGTCGAGGCCGCCCCGGTTTCCCACGGAACAAACGTCCAGACCTTGTGGCGGGCGCCAGCCTCGATCATCAGCTCGGTGAGGCAGTCTGCCGGGTATTGAGCTCGGTCTAAGCCGGTCATCTGCCCGCGGAACTCCCGGTGCTGGTCGTTGAACTGGTCGGCTTCCACGAGCTGGGCCGGTCGTGCCTCGTGTTGGGTCCACTGCTTCATGCTCTCTTACCGGCGATGACCATTGTTCCCCGGGAAACGTAGTCCAGTTCGTATCCGACAAGCAGGATATCATCGGTGGTCTCGATGCGGAACTTGAACCAGCTACAGGACTGCACCGCAACGGGGATCCGAATCGGGACAAGCCGGGGATCTTGCCACACCGCAGTACCCACAATGCCCGTGTTGTATACCGGCTGGGAAGCCTGATCGGGCGGCTGGTACAAGAACCGCTCGTCGGTGTTGGCCACCGTGTACTCGAAGTCCTTGTACGCCTTGAGCTTCACCGTGACACTGCCCGTGGTCTGAACCCACAGGGTGACGTACTGCACCTGCTTCTTTACCTGGGCGTCCCCGAAGTCATGCCAGCACGATTCGTAGATGGTGGTCGGCGGAGTGCCCACGCTGTAGGCATCCGCAACTATCGTCCCGCCGAGAGCTCGAGTAGCTGTGACAGCAAACACCCCTGCCGGGCTATCCGCGCCCGCCTCGACCCCTGTGTGGTGCCCGAAGATGAGCGTGCCGTTGTAGGTCCGGTCGATGCACCCCACCGGAAACCCGACTCGGATGCTCCATCCCTTCTTCTCGAGGTGGAACACACACCCAAGACCCGGCCGGTCGTCCCCGTCAACAGGAATGTAGAGGTGGTAGGCCCGCTCCTGGGGCGAGTACCTCCCCACCGCTCGGGCTGCACACTCTTTGGTTAGACGCACCGTCTGCTTTTGGATCGGGGCGCCGAGAGGAACCACCTCGAAGACTGCGCCACCGTCGAGGCCACCTGTCAGGGCGTAGATGCCGTCCTGGGCGAGGAACACTACACCGAGTCCTGGCACAGCGTCGAGGCTGTGGGGCGACCGGCAAGACACCTGCTTGGTAACCGTCTGGACCGTGAAGCTCGGGTACGTGCCGGTGAGCACGTCGATGCTGTTCTCTCGGAAGATGATGAGGTTGTTGTAGTGCGCGTAGAGCCCGGTGATGGAGCCCCCACCGCCTGTCAAGGTGATGTAGTTGGAGCCTCCGTACTGATCTGGTTGGCCCGGGTTGGAGTAGAACAGCACATTCCCCGAATCGCGGCCCCCATCGAGGAATAGACAGTCCTTGAAAACAGCGCACACCCGAGCATACGGAACAGGGAAGACGACGCTCTCCACCTGGGCGGGTGCGGCGACTGAAAAGGAGGCACTCCTGCGAAACGCGTGGAAGAGCTCCTCGACGTTGTTTCGCACGTCCGCGATAAAGTAGAACTGGCTGCCGTCCTCGAGCGTTCCGTATATGCGCCGGGCCACGGTCCCCTCGGGCCCGATTGGTATCCGCAAGGTCGGGCAGTAGCGGTAACCCTTTCCGCTCGGGATATCCCAGTCGATATCGGTCTCCAAGCTCCGGGGGCTAACGCTGCCTGTGTCGGAGATGAAGGCCACTGCGAACTGGAAGTTGACCTCAATGCCATCGTCGCCGGCGTTATGGCCACCCATGCCAAATATCCCGGGAAAGGAGATAGCCTGGGCATACGCCGGGTACCAGTTGCTGGTACTTGCCCCCGTGTAGGTGTTGGTGCTTGCGCCGGTAGAAACGGTAGATACCGTTGATACCGCCAGGCCACCGGGAGCTGGGGGCGGGCCACTCCAACCCAACGAGCGGCACACCTGCTGAGCCACAACCAAAGGCGGGGTCTTCGGCAGCGGCCAGGGGCGCACCAAAAGAGGGGAGTCCTGCCCGTTGGTGATGATGACGCGGTCTCCAAACTGGGCGTAGACCGAAGCACTCTCTGTCGCGGTAGGGACGGCTCGACCCGATACGAGGGTGACAAGCACGCTCTCCTGCCCTACCTCGTAGTACAGGTAGAGAGATCCACCGCTCTCGAACAGAATGCTCTGCCGGGCCCCACCTGAAGTTTGGTTGAGCACGAACAAGCTGTCGATTCGACCAAGCGACGTGAACGGGGCGAACTTTACAGCGGCCGAGGGGCGATACTTCTCGAACCCTATCCGCGAGCTGAACGCCTGCGTCCGACGGTCGACCGTCATGTTCTCGATGAGGGTCGCGCTGTGCGGTTGCTGAGGAAGCGTCTCCTCCATGCCCCCGGCGATCCGAACCTGTAGCGTCTGCCCCTTCATGTGTGAACCAGCGTGCTGAACCTCGAGTAGCTGTTGGCCTCCATGTTCGACAGCCAGTTGCCCTTCACGATCCGACGGGAGGGCGTGATGAGATAGCGCCGCTCGAGCTTGAGAAGCATCGCGTCGTACCGCCTGCGGTAGAGCTCGGACTGAACCGGGTTGTCGTGCTTGATGAGAACGTCGGACAGCGCCTTATAAGCGATAATCATCCGCTGGTCGGGAGGGATAGCCGATACGTCGCTGTTCTCCCGCATCGGCTTGTGCGCCTGCATGTAGCGGATGGTGAAGACGTAGTCCTTGTCCTGGCGCGGATACAAACGTATACGCTGGATAAACCCGTCGGGGCTCACCAGGCGGGCATCCTTCCACAAGGTCTCGGTTGTCGTGAGCGTCGACTCATACAACCCAAATGTCCGCGCTAATACGTCTGTAGGGCCAACCTCAAATGGAGTCCCTGCGGCTGCGGTGGGGTCGTCAAGCAACCGCCAGGCGTTGTAGCCGTGCCCCGCACACCGGAAGTAATACCGCTTGTAAAGCCCGGTGAGTACGTTTGACGCTATCGGAGTTAAAACAAACTCGTTGGTATCTACCGCCGCCAAACTCACGGTTTGACCGTGGGGACTCTCGCGTCCGCCCCGAATAAAGGTGGAGGTGAACTCCACTGTTCGCGTGCCCCCCCCGCCACCGCCTGGTGTTGAGAGCGTAGCGGTGAAGTTGACGCGGGGAGATTCAAGGTACGCCGGGTCGGCAAAGACCCAGAACGTAGGGAGGTTGATCTCCCCGAGCGGCAGGTTGTTCCACTCGTCTTCGTACCGAGTGAGCGGAGTAAGCATCCCCGGGCTGTTGGGGGTCCGCGTGTTTGTCCTACGTGCAACGCCGAGTATCGTCGTGCAGTCTGCAGGAATGTCGAGGTACCGGTTGATGACCGTTGCAGTAAGAGCCCCCCCGGTGGTGGGTTTCCGGTCGATGTGCGCCGTCTGCCCCGTGGCTGCATCCACGCCCAGGATGGTGTAGGTGTCGTCGCCTACCTCTAGTTCCTGGTTCACCATCCACAGCTCGAAGAACGCTGCGGCTGTGGTGATGGTGCGAGTCAACACGCTGAACGTGACCGTGTCCGACTGGTCCTTGTACGCCGTTACGTCCGTCGCCTTGTTGATAAAGGTGAACGGCTTCGACGAACAGATCTCCCTGTCCGCCTCGTTGAGGAGGTCGTCGACCTGGCGAGAATACGTCGTGTTCGACGGGTCGTAGTCGAGCACATTCGCGACGTACTCTCGCAGCGATTTAAGGTCGGTCGCAGGCAATAGACACTCCTATACAAGCCCCGCCCCGAAGCCGAGGCAGGGTGTGCTCGAGAGCCTGTTGCTCAGAACTTCTTGAAGACCATGACTTCGGCAGTGTTGGCTGCCGCAAGCGTCAAACAGACACCGAAAGTAGCCCGAACCGAGTAGGCAACAGCCCCGCTTCCATCTGCGATGTACTCTGCGGGACCAAGCCGACCGGCCGTAGTGGTTGGGGTGAGTTCCATCCCCACACCCGTTCCGGTCACGACGTTGGCCGAAGCGACGTACCCCGCAATACAGACGCGCACGCTCGCAGGAGACACCGCCGTACCGGTTGCCGTCTCGAGAGCGACACCGACGACTCGGCCATCGGAATCTGTCGCAAGGGCTTCCGCAGGAGTCTGCACAATGTACAACGCCTTATCGGCCCCGGTCTGGGACACGTCCCAAGAGACCCAGTCGCCAGACGTGATTACGCCCTCCGCCAGGAAGATTTCGACTTGCCGACGATTCGAGGTCGAGGCCCCGAAGTCAGAGCCCCCGTCGAGCTTCTGAAGTAGTGTAGAACCAGCCATCTCAGGTCTCCGCGTTTACGAGGCAGCCGTGACCGCTGAGATTCGAGCTGCAAATCTGCATCCGAACAGCAATCTGGGAGGATCGGGCAGCGTAGCCGCTGATGCTCTCCATATCGCCGAGCTCGAACTTTGCATCCCGATCAAAGTAGATCTGGAACAGTCGACTGTTTAGGAAGTACATGGACATCTGGTTCGCGACCCCGCTGCCCCCATTGAACCCGAGGTTGGGCTCGATGAACATAGACGCACCGTTGTACTCGAGAGCCAGGCGACCCGCCATGTTGCGAACCTCGGTCATCGAGACGTACCGCTCCTGGTTTTGGAGCTGGTCTTTGAACAGACCGTAGCTGATCGGGCTCGCAAGAATCAGGTCGACATCACCCTCGGGGGCATACATCTGACAGTCGATGAGCAACTGCTGCATCGTATTCAGCCCGGTGAGCGCGAAGGTGCCCGCTCGGGTCTGGTTCTGCCAGCTCGTGGGGAAGGCTGCCTTGGCAATCCCGCCGACGGTGTTGGTCTGGCTACCGAAGGGGAGCAGAGCTCCACCCTCGAACCAACCGGTATCCCCACCGGCTACTCCGTCGAGACCGTTGAGAGTCTGAAGGTCGGTGAGAATCGTAGAGTTGCCCCGGATGAGCTGCTTCTCGATCTCCCGCTTGAACATCCCCATGGTCTGCTTGAGCCGAGCTTCCGCGATGCGGATGATGGCTCGCTCACCCTTGTTGGAAAGTTCTTCTTTCCGGGTGATGACGACAGGAGCCGTGGCATCGCACCAGCTATAGCTGGCTGTCCGCATCGGATCTTTTACGGCTAGCGATACGGATTCGTAGCCTGTCGTCAGTTGAGTGATCGAAGAGTGATCAGTTAATATGACCGGAGAATCTATGTACGACCCGCCGTCTACTACTTCGACATTCCCGAGCGTGTTAACAGCGTCGACCAACGGGATGATTCGGAAGGTATTGTCAACCTCCTTGTCCCGAAGAATACGCAGTGTAGACGCAAGAATGTCATGCTGTACACCAGTTGTGGTGGGCATGAATAATCTCGAACTGTGCTGTGGAACGATAGCCTAGGCGTGTCCGAGACCGGATGCCGACAATCAAGCGTGTCCCGAAGGGTCTTGACAGTCCCCTCGAATATACCTCAACCACCGCCCGCTTTCAAGGCATTGTAGATTTCCCACGCGCTTTTCTTCTTGAGCTCGGGATTCACAATCCGCTGACCCGGACGCCTCCCTTGAGACGGAACACCCGCGGCGCGACGGGCCGCTCGAGCACGAACCTGCTTGCGCTCGGACGCCTGGCGCTGCTCCTCGGCTGAAAGCCTGCCCTTTACTGCCCAGTAGGCATCGGAGAGCTTGAGGTTGGGGTTTTCCTGCAGAGCCTTGTACACACCCTGCTTGACGATGGGGTCTTCGGTGAGGTCGGGGTGGTTCTCCTTGAAGTTTGTGTACTTCGCCGCCGCCTCGTGCTGCTGGTTCTTCTTGTGAAGCGGCTCGAGAACCTGCTGTAGTCGAGCGGCTACTTTTGAATCGATGAGCTGTTGGATGTGGTCGGCGTTGAAGGGGTCGAAGTCTTTGGGCGCTTTGCCGGCCTGGTCTCGCAGCGAATCCATAAGCCCGCTGTCGGAGAACGCCTTGTTCTGCGCCTCGATCTTCCGCTTCTCCTGCGCCAGTTCTTGCGTCTTACGGGTGAACGCTTTGCGGAGCTCCGCCATGGCTCGCTGAGCCTCGGGCGGCTGAGCCTTGTAGACACTGTCCCAACTCTCCCCCTCGAGCAATCCCTCCGGCTCCGGCTCTGGAGTGTTCCGTTCTACCTCGGCCCGTTCCGTGGCAAGACGCGCCTGCTTCTTCTCGTAGGCGACAAGCAGGTTCTCTACTTCTTGCTTGTACTTGTTGGGCATCGGGGAACGGTTGCCCGCATTCTCGGGAGTCGCTGCCGCTACCTCGTCGACCGGGGCAGGTGTACTCTCGACTGGTGCCGTATCCGCTGGTGTCGCCGCGGGTGCGCCTGTCGTTTTTTCCATGTCTACATTCTCTCCATCATGAGGGCTTCTTCATCGATAGCTCCCGAAGCTGGGCCCATCGTCTCGTCGACCACAACTTCCTCCTCAAGCGGAGCCGTCATCCCCGACGCATAGGCAGGGTCCGACGCAAGCTGCTGGATCGTCGACGCAAGCAGCGCGACATCCCGGTCGTCCTCGATCCCCGCGAGGGAGATGTCCACTACGGAGCCCGTTTCCACGGCGGCATCCGAAAGCATCGAGAGCAATCGGACAAACTCCATCGGGAACTCGGTGATGTCCCCCTCGAACTCGGGGTAATCCCCGTCGAACCCGCCCGCTGTGAGGGCTGTGTTGGTGGCGTCCACCAGAGCGTTCATCGCAGTCTGGGAAAACATGCCCACAGGCACCTCGAGCATCGTATCGACTTCTGCCTGGATCTCACCGCCGGCTGCTCGGAGATCGACCTCGGCGGCTGCAAGATCGTCGGTGTTCTCGTACATAGATTTGGGCATCCTACACCTCGTCGGGATTCGGAAAAGTTTCTGCCATAGCAATCGAAGTGTTGCCCGTATCCTCGAGCACACTTTGGTAAGTCTTCATGTTCTGCTCGCACCGGTCGTGCTCGGAGGTCACCCGGCTCTGCTCGGCTTCTACTTCGCCGTCTTCGAGAGGCCGCAGGCCCCGAGACCGCATGACCGCATCTCGGTGGTTGCGATCTCGCAACGTCACCCCCAGACCTCGGTCATGCTTGCCGTCCCACTGCGTATCTCCCCACCGAAGCGTTGTCTTCGCCATAAGAGAAGGTACGAGTTTGGCTGCCTGGCCGCAGGCAGAACACACCGCAGGGCGCCGGCAAACCTCGTATCTGCGGAACTGCTCGGTTGTATGGGAAGACCTGCATACATATTCGTATATCGGCACTACACGACCCCACCGGGAGGCAGAATGGCGGAAACTTGGTTCGGGGAGGGAAGCTTACCCATGCCCATACCCATTCCCGGCAGACCTTGCTCGGGCGGTGCCATCCCCGCTGGGGGAGAACCCGGTGTGGGAGCAGCCGGGCCGGGGGGTGGTGTCGCCGGAGCCAGAAAGTCCTCCGGTAAGTCGTAGGCGCGCACGATGGACTTGAGGATCGTCTCGGTCGGCACACCCAAAGCCTGGAGGATGGGTATGAGCTGGGTAAGCTCTTGCTTCTTAACCGCCTCGGACATCGGAGTACTGCCCGAGTCTTGGGCAAAGAAGGAAAAGTCTCCCGTGAGGTCGTCCGCCTTGACGACTCGAGCACGATTGCCCAGGCGAATGAGCTCGTCTTCGTCCCCCATGAGGGTTGCGAGCATCACCACGTAGGTTTGTGCTACCTGGCTGATGGCGGCATCCCGCTCTCGTGCCATCCGGCCGATCTCGCTGGCGCTATACGCTGCAAGTGCCGTAATCTCCGTCGCCGTGGCCTTCGTCGCCTCCCCTCGCGTGAACGGAGCAAGAATCGAACCGCGGCCGAAGTCATCCTCGACCTGCCGCTCGTATACCTCGAGCTCGGGAGGAACCGGCGTATGCGGGACCGGCACAATCGCTGACCGCAAGTCCTGACCGGGGGACAGCTCGATCTCGATGAACTCCCCGTCCTGGCCCTGCGCAATCTTCGCCATGCTCTCGGGATCGAGAACTCCCGCCTCGACCATCCACTGTCGAGCGCAACGACGGATGCCGTTCGCCTGGAACGTGCGGATCGTGTTGATCTCCACAACCTGATCGTACACTCGACGAAGCGCGCTGTACCCGCGCAAAGGATTGTCCGGCTCCCTGCTCATAAACAGAGGAACAATGGGGACTATGGCGCGGTCGCTCGAGGTGCGGAAAGGAATCCCGTCGAACTTCTCTACCTCCTCCCCCTCGACCCCCACCGAAAGCTCTACGCCGTCGTACAGGAACTTCTTCCCGTTGAGGTAATCCGGCGACCACACAAACATCTTCTCCTCTACCAAATCGTAGAACTCCACGAGCAAGACGTAGTCCGCGATCTCCTCATTCACCGGGTCGTCATCCCGACGATACGCCGCTACCTCATGGTCCTCGGACTGGTAGTCGATGTACCGCATGAAGCTGCGCTTCGCGTACTGCTTGTTGCCGTACTTCGCCTTCGCCTCCGAAAGAGTCACATAGTAGACGTGACCCACATACCGCTGAGTAGCCCAGCTCGAAGCTGCATCGTCTACGACCACATCCCACGGACCTACAGGAGTCACTTCCACCCGACGAAGAACGTCCCGAGAAGCCGTCGCCGACAACTTCATCGCGGCCCAGGGATAGATGAGCGACAGCCGAAGCGTGTCCTCGATCTCCCGACGGCAGTGCAACAGCCAGTTGTTCGCCATCTCCTCCGTCAACTCCGGATCTCCCGATCCCCGAAGGTCCGCCCGGACAACCACAGAAGGGTCGCGGATGAACAACGACGCAAGATAGCTCTCGATGAGCTCATACGCCCTCGAGGTCTCGATCAACAGATTGGCGTCCAACGTCTGGTTCCGCTGCCAGTACCGCATGAGATACGCATTCCGAAGCCGGCGCATACTGGGCCGACGCTCATCCCAATACTTCTTGTGGTCCGCGTAGAGTTGTTCCGCAATCTTCGGCGTAATCATTCGGCTCGCCTCCAGGGCAACGCCTGCTCTCTAATCCGTAGAACCCGTCTCTGACGAATGAAGTCGTCCATGTGGCCCCGGCTGGAATCTCGGCGTTGGCTTCGAGGTGCGCTACGCACACAACGATACGCAAGCGCGAGCGCCATCGCAAGGTCGTCGTGCAATCCTGCAGGAGCTTCAGGAGTCACTTTCCGAACCTCCAAACCCCGCAACTCCTGAATCGTAGACTGGTCGAGAGCAAACAGAATCCCCGCGCGGATGTGCTCCCGCAGACATTCATACGCATCGAGCTTGCTCCGAACCGTCGTCACCCAGTGCTTGCCGTTCGGCTTCCGCCACAACCGGCGATACCGCAAGAGATGCAGCTCACGCAGAACTACATGCCCGTGGTTGTTGCTCTCGCACAGCACAAGCGCATCGTTGTACCGCTGGGCAACTGTCGCTACTCGAGCAGCCCACTCGTGAGGCGCAAGCTTGTTGCTCCGCTCTATATACGCCGGCTGAAGCGTACCCAAAGCAACCACAACCAGGGCCGAGTAATCCCGGCCGACACCACCAGAAACATCGACACCCATGACGTAGCCGCGATTCGGTTCCGGCGCAGCAAACTCCCGCTGGGGAGTCTCGAACCACACAACCTCGATGGAATCCAAATCCTCGGCAGAGAAGTAGGTCGACTCTCGAGACAAAAACGCATCGTCCAAACAGCCGGGGTACTCTCGCCGGAAGCTGTTTAGCCCCAGGGTGGAGACGAGCTTCCGACGCCAGTACAACTGCGCATCGTCCAACCCGTACCTGTCCGCAAGCTCTGCTTCAGACGCCGTCACACAGAAGTCATCGGGCAGATTCTCGTCCCGGTAGGGGCCGTGCTGCCACCACCAATAGGTGAACACAGACCACCCGTTCTCCGGTGCATTCTCGATGAGCCTGTGGAACGCATCCCCCGGCACGTTGGCTGTGCTCTCGATGACAAGTGGACCGTCCCCTACTGTGGAGACCGACTGGGCCAACACCTCATCCGGATCGCTATAGAATGCGAACTCGGAAAGGTGGGCACCTGTGAACTCGAAAGAACGGGTACCGCCCCTTCCGCCCGTGGTGAACGAGGAGAAGCCTGCAAGGGTGTCGGCGAAGACTGTCTCCTCGGCGGAGTCCACATCCAGAGTCCGGTGAAGCAGGTCGGGCAGACCCCGAAGCCAGCGACGGTCCATCCGACGTAGGTTCTTGGCCGAGCGGTCGTGAAAGCTCTGCACCGCGTAGGTCTCGGGATTCTTAGAAGTGTAGGCGCGGTGAAACTGCCAGGCGCGTACCGCGGTGGAGATCCCCACCTGCCGTGCCTTGATGACAATCACACGGTTGGTGCGGTCCATTAGATCCCACAATCTCTCCTGAGCCTCGTTGGGCTCGAACGGCACAAACCTGTGAAGCTGCTTGTGCTTGATATTCAACAGCTTGCAGAAGCTCTTGCGGTCGCGAAGCAAACCCTCGACGCCAGCGCGAAGGGACTTGGGCACCAAACCTGGGATTTGGATGTCACACTTAAATCTGTCTCTATGGATGTTACCCCCCCTCGGCGACTTTGGGGGTACCCCCGGGGGTTCGGGTGGCGAGGGACAGCTTGTTTGAGGTGAGACACAAGGCTCACCGAGGTTTAGCTGCTCTTCACGAGCGACAGTGAGTGCCCCACCTTCTAGTAGCGGGGGACCGATTAGCTGCTCTTCGCGAGCGTAGCGAGCGCTGCTAGGCTCCGGAGCTCTTGACTTGCCAATGGTACCGACGGTCCCGGCCGAGTCACCCGCCGACAAAGGCCAAGACCTCGGCCAACTGCGCTACGTCCCGGTCCACCTTCGGCTCGGCTGTCTCGGCCGATAGCCCGAGGTCCACCAGCCTCCACGCGCAGTCGAGACAAGCGCGCGAAGGTTGACGACCTTGACTCGTCCGCATTGAGCGTTCGATCAATCCTAGCGCGTCTGGTACGAGTCGCGATAGCGCGTCGCGGATCTCGAGTGGCGTCATCGTGCGGTCCGGCATCATCGACTCATCCATCGTCATCACCCCTCGGCACCTTACCAGCCCGACAGGGTGAAATGCAAGCGGCAATCGTAGCCAGGCCGCCGTCTACCCTCGAACCTTGACGGGTCAAGGCCATACACCCATACACCCTTTTAGGGGGGTAAAGTGTAATTGTGTTTGGTCACATCTTGCTCACTTGTTAACTCAGTGGTGTAGGGTGTAGGCGATAAGGCAGGTAGAACCTCGACTATGGGGCCCACACCCTCTCCGTTTTTGGGTGTGTGGGCGATATTCCAGGTTAAAACTGGCTTATCATCCACGTGGCAAATCACCTCAAATACGCCCATGGTACAACTGGTCCCGAATGTACCAACTTGCAAAGCTTCATGGTCCCATTGGTCCCATGCTCTTACTACTTGTTCAGTAGTCAAGAAAACCCCGCGGAGCCGACACACCATGATTGACCTGACCTTCACCTTCCGTGCATCTTCCCTCCACTTCTCCACCCGCGCGCGTCTCCGGTCCATCGGTCAGCTCGGCGTGGTTCCCACTGTTGACGGCTGGACACTTCGGGGCTGTGGTGTCCTGCTTGAAGCCCGAGGCTATCCGCAGTCCACTCGACTCGGTGCCCTCGCCCGCGGCGTGGTTGTCGGTGCGCTCGCCGCCTGTGTCTACGGTGCCGGCGTCATTGTCAGCGTGTCCGCGGTATCTGTCGGGATGTGGGGCTGATGTTCATCGATGCGCGGCCCGAGCCTTGACCGGTTCGGACCCCATCATCGACGAACAACAACCCCACAACCACAACCACACCGGACCTCACACCATGAAAACCATTCACGCCATGTGCCAAACCCGTCACCGCATCCAGCGGGTTCGGGTCGCAAGGCCCAGCTCCACACCGGAGCCCGAGCCATCCGACCACCTCAAACGGCTCTGGGCCCAGACTATCCCCTTCTGGAAACCACCCACAACTACGGACCCCACAGCATGAGACACCTCACCCACGTCATGGCCGCACAAGAGCGAACCCGCCTGAGAATGCGCGCCCTATCCGGCTTCCTACTTCTCTTCGTCCAGTCCGAACAAGACGAGCGGAAACTCGGCCGGCCCGGCAACCTGTTTACCCACCTTCGAGTACCTGAAGCAACGCGCGCCCTCGCCGCGGCCGGTCTCCACTGGGAAGACGATGCGCACAAGGTCATCTCTGCCTTGCAGGATTTCATCCACCGCTCGGCCGACGAAGCCGGCGCTACGATGCACGATTCCGCGTCGCGTGAGATTGCTACCGCAAGCTATGACCGGTTCGCACCATGAAGCCGACCGACGCAACCACCCTTCAGTTCTCCCGGACCCCCGCTGAAGCCGCCGCCAACGCTGTTGATTTGCGGCGTTGGCTGGCCGGCATCGGATGCTATCGCAACCATTCCCCCGTGGGTTTGGTCCGCGACCTCGCCATGGCTGACCTTCTCCACTGCGAGGCACTCCTTGCACCTCTCGTTCAACACGCAACCACCGATGAATACGAAGCGTGGTTGCTCGACCAGCACCGTGCTTCAAGCTGAACTCAAGCC
>Ga0209501_10000971_pt1 | contig 32752 bp, 29 predicted proteins | sample ArcticOcean_MG_C_4_FD_187434 | JGI IMG/M metagenome (GOLD analysis project Ga0209501, IMG submission 187434) | Marine microbial communities from western Arctic Ocean - ArcticOcean_MG_CB4_134 (SPAdes) (version 2) | ecosystem: Environmental > Aquatic > Marine > Oceanic | place: Arctic Ocean...
ATCGGACCAAGGTCCTGGCCGGTGCAGGAACGCTCCACCACGACCACGCCGTCGGGTACGGCTGCGTCATCGGGCGTGTAGGCGGGAACGTCCATCGGCTGGAGTTCCTCGCGGCTACGACGGCGACGTCCCTTGCGGCGTGGTGGACGACGGCCACCGGGGCCACCACCGGGACGGCCACCAGGACCACCACCGGGACGGCCACCAGGACCACCACCGGGACGGGCACCTGCGCCTGGCACAGACTCGCGCGGTCCTCCACCCATCGGCGGGCGACGGCCCACCGGTGGTGGGCCGGTACGACGACCGGGAGCGGGACCGGTCGGAGCCGGCGTGCGACGTCCGCCCATTCCGGGTGGCGGCGGGATCGGCTTGCCGGATGACGACACGGGCTGGCCGGGAGGAGGAGGAATCATCTTGCCGGATGCGGACAACGGCGGAGTGGAGCCGGCCGGCGGAACCGGTGTTGCATCGGGATCGATGACCCTCGCTGCCAGGTCCGGAACGGTCGGGCCGTCATCGCGCGGCGTCGGTTCGACATCCGGTTGGGCGAGGGCGGGATCAGGTTCAGCGATCTTTCGGGGCGGCCCCGCTGAACCGGTGGAGGTGATGACGCGCCTCGGGGCCACTGGCTCGGGCTCGGGCTCAGCCACGACCTCCTCGGCCACAACAGGCTCGGGATCGGCGACAGGTGCGACCTCGGCCACAACAGGCTCGGGATCGGCGACAGGTGCGACCTCGGCCACAACAGGCTCGGGATCGGCGACAGATGCGACCTCGTCAATGGCGACAGGCTCGGGTGCAACTACTGCTTCGACGACCGCCGCTGGCGGGGCGGGCTCAGCGACCGCCGGCTCCTCGACAGCTGGGGCGGCGCTGTCTACAGGACTCTCGTCGGCCGGCTCGGCCTCTTTTGCCTTGGACTTGGACTTGGCCTTGGCCTTGGCCGATTTGGCGAGCTTTGCAGGGTCCTCCGGCTGGACGTCACGCCTCAGACCCTCGCGGTCGGCCTTGCGCCTGGCACGATCTGCGTGGGCCTCCACCATGCCGGAGGAATGGCTCTTCACCCCGATACCCAGGGAGATGCAGAGGTCAAGCATCTCGGCGTTGGTCATCCCCATTTCGCGCGCCAATTCGTAGACGCGGATGTTCTTCGGCACGGTGGTTACGACGTCCTGTCTGCTGCTCGGGTGCTGATCGTGGAATTCTGTTCGTTCATGGGTCGATCCCCGTTTCGACGGGGATCGATAGCGGTCCGGAACTGACCGAACCGCTATCTGACGCTATCGCTTGAAGGCTTGGATCACCCGCCGCCGCACGGCAGACCGCTAGGGCCTGACCGAAACCTTCGGGCGAAATGGTCCGGCGAAACGCCCTGGCCAGATCGCCCGAGCGCAGTGCGCCCATGCAGGATTCCGTCGGGTGGAGCCAGGCTCCACGCCCCGGTGCCAGTCGGTCGGCCACCGGCCGGTCGACTCCGGTCGGCCACGTCAGCCTGACCAGCCCAGATGCCGGGCCAGCTGTCCTGCAGGCGATGCAGGTCCTCTCGGGACCGCCTCCCATCAGACGACCGCCCTCGTTGGCCGCCTACTCCTCTTCTCCACCTTCGGTGGCTGCCTCGGTCCACTGGCCGGCAGAGACGGCAGGGCCGCCCTCCGCTGGCTGCCAGGCCTGCTCACCGGTCTCGTCATTGACGACCCATTCGCCCTCAGCCCACTCGACGTCGGCGTAGGCCGCCTCCTGGGCGACCTGGGTCTCGCTCTTGATGTCGACACGCCACCCGGTCATGCGCGCCGCCAGTCGGGCGTTCTGGCCCTCCTTGCCGATCGCAAGCGAGAGCTGGTAGTCGGGCACGATCACCGTTGCGGTGCCGGTCTCCTCATCGATGAGGACCTCCTTCACCTTCGCCGGAGACAGGCCCTTCATCACGAAGTCAGCCGAATCCTCGGAGAACGGGACGATGTCGATCTTCTCGCCACGCAACTCGTTGACGACCATCCGTACCCTGGCTCCACGGGCACCAACGCAGGCGCCGACCGGATCCACGTTGGGATCGTTCGACCAGACGGCGATCTTCGTACGGTGCCCGGGCTCGCGGGCGCATGCACGGATCTCCACCACGCCGTCGGCGATCTCAGGGACCTCCAACTCGAACAGGCGCTTGATCAGGCCCGGGTGGGTGCGGCTGACCACGATCTGCGGGCCCTTCGCCGTCTTGCGTACCTCCACGATGTAGGCCTTCATCCTGGCGTTCGCCTCGGGCCGTTCGAACGGGACCTGCTCAGCCTGGGGAAGCAGCGCCTCGACGCGTCCCAGATCCAGCAGGGTGTACCTGGCATCGGTCTGCTGGATCATGCCGGTGACGATGTCGCCCTCACGGCCGGCGTACTCCTCGTACTTGAGGTCCCTCTCGGCCTCACGGATCCTCTGGGTCATGACCTGGCGGGCCGTCTGGGCGGCGATCCTGCCGAAGTTGTCCGGCGTGACGTCGAACTCATCACCTTCGGGCTCGCCCTCCTCGTCGATGTTCTGGGCCAGGACCCGGATCTCCATCGTGTCAGGGTCGATGGTCACCCAGGAGAACTCCTCGGCACCGGGAGTGCGCTTGTAGGCCGACTCCAACGCATCTGCGAGGGCGGCGAACAGCATGTCGACCGAGATTCCCCGTTCGATCGCCAGAGCCTCCAGGGCCTCAATCATCTCGGGATTCATGGCCCGACCTTCCTTCCCGGGGCGTCTGTAACGCCCTGATCCTTCCCCTTGCGCTCCGACTTGGGCTCAGGGGTCCATACGAAGACGGTGTGCGCCTTCAAGATCTCATCGTGACGGAACACCCGGCTCGACCCGTCTGCGGATCGCACCTCGATGCCGTCCTCGTCAGCGGACTCCAGGACGCCGGTGGCTCTACGGGGTCCGTCCATCCCGGGCCGGGTCTTCACGGCCACCTCGCAACCGATCGCCCGTTCGAACTGGGCCGGCCGCCTGAGGGAGCGTTCCAGGCCCGGGCTGGTCACCTCGAGCGTGAAGGTGCCCGGTATCGGCTCCTCGTGATCGAGTGCCCTGGACATCTCGCGGGTCAGCCCTGCAATGGCGTCCATGCCGATGCCATCGGGATGGTCGATCACCAGGCGGAGCACTCCGCCCTCGTACTCGACGTCGACCAGCTCGACGCCGATCCGTTCACAGAGGGGTGCTGCCATGGCGTCGATCCGATCGGTCACTGCCATGGTGCATCCTCCTCCTGGTTTCCACGGGCCGACGCCGTCGCCGGACCCTCCTGTTCGCACGTTCCAGCCCCGATACCGAAAACAAAAGGCGTGGGCAGAGCCCACGCCTCGTCGGAACACCGGCGATGTACGCGCCAGAGAGCATACCGTCGGAGTCCGTTACCACCTAGGGGTCTGATCCACCCATCGACCGGCAGGCCCACCGGTCTGCCGACGCGCCGTCAGACCCGTCGGATCAGGCGCCGTGACGCCGGATGAGGTCGATCCTGGTACCGGCATCGTTCACATCTTCGCCCTGCTCGGCCAGGAGCCGTTGGCGGTCCCGTTCGGCCTCGCGGGCCGCCTTCTCGGTATCCACACGGGCCAGAGCCGCCTCAGCCCCCTCCGAGTGGATCAGCTCGGCCCACTCCACGAGGGCATCGACCATCTCGTCCTCGGCCACCACTGCGGCGTTACGGCCCTTCACGAACAGGTGTCCACGCCGGTACCCCGCAGCGATTCCCAGATCGGCGTCGCGGGCCTCACCGGGACCGTTCACCACACAACCCATGATCGCCACCTGGAGGGGAATCTCCCGATCGGCAAAGGCGGCCATGGCGTCAGCGGCGACAGCCACCACGTCGATCTCGGCCCGACCGCAACTGGGGCAGGCGATCAGGTCCACGTTCTTTCGCTCGCGGAGGCCCATGGCCTCCAGGAGTGCCCGTCCGGCCCGGGCCTCCTCGACGGGATCGGCCGTGAGCGAGTACCGGATCGTGTCGCCTATCCCCTGTGCCAGCAGGGCACCGATGCCGGCTGACGACTTGATGAGGCCGGCGGGCGGTGGCCCGGCCTCGGTCACGCCCAGGTGCAGCGGGTAGTCGGTCACCTCGGAGAGCTGGCGGTACGCCTCGACCATGATCGGGACGCTGGAGGCCTTCACGGAGATCTTGATCAGGTCGAAGTCAACGTCCTCGAAGAAGCGGATCTCGTCGAGGGCTGATTCGACCATCGCCTCGGGGGTGACCCTGCCGCCGTGCTTGGCGTAGAGGTCCGGGTGCAGCGAACCACCGTTCACGCCGATGCGGATCGGAACCCCCCGGTCGCGGGCCTCGCTCGCCACGGCCCGGATGTGTTCAGGCTTGCGGATGTTGCCCGGGTTGAGGCGGAGGCAGTGCACGCCGGCCTCGAGCGCCGCCAGGGCCAACCGGTACTGGTGGTGGATGTCGGCCACGATCGGAACCGGCGACCGTGGAACTATCCGGGCCAACCCCTCGGCGGCCTCCAGGTCGTTGCAGGTGCAGCGCACGATGTCCGCGCCCGCCATAGCCAGGTCGTAGATCTGCTGGAGGGTCGCCTCGTGGTCGGCCGTCCGGGTGATGGTCATGGACTGGACCGTGATCGGTGCTCCACCGCCGACGGGCACGTCGCCGACCATCAACTGCCGGGTGGATCGACGCTCAGCCGCTGCGAGTACCTCCATGGAAGCGAGGCTACCGGTGGTTGGTCGACCGCTGCCCCCGGGCCGTTCAGCCGAAGTCGGGCAGGTCCACGATGTCGCGGTAGAGGGCCACGACGGCGACGGCGACCAGCAGCGTGACCACCGCCCAGGTGAGCGGAACCAGCTTCTGCGCATCAGCCATATAGCGGCGGCCTCCCACCGACCGGATCCGCTCATAGGTGGCAATGGCCACATGTCCACCGTCCAGTGGCAGCAGCGGGACGAGGTTGAAGACCCCGATGAACACGTTGACCAGGATCAGGAACCAGAGGTAGGTGGTCCAGCCGTCATCGAGCATGGCGTTGCCGAGGCGTGCCGCTCCGTAGATGGAGAGCAGCCGATCCTCGTCGGCCGGGTCCACGCCGGGGTCCGCCACCTGGACCGAGCCGCCAGCGCCGCCGGAAACGACAGGTTGCGGCCCCTCCGCCGATTCGTCTCCACCTGTGAGGAACGAGACCAGCCCGTCCGGCGTGAAGAACCCGACCAGGCCGTCGACCGACATCCCGATGAGGTCGACGAAGCGGGCCGTCGCCTCGGCCCCGGCACCGACCGGGCCGAGGGTCTCCATGGGCCGATCAGGGCCGACGCCGAAGAAGCCGGCGACCGTGCCGTCGACCATCAGCCGTTCCCCGATCCTCATGTTTCGGCTCGAAGTGGCCCCGTCCCTCTCAAGGACCACCACCACGTCTCGACCCGGAAGTCCCCGCACCACGACCCCGAAGTCCTCGAAGCCGGGAGTCTCCATGCCGTCCACCGACACGATCCGATCACCGGAACGAACGCCGATGGAAGCGGCGGCCGAGTCGGACACGACCTCACCGACCACCCAGCGGGTCGGGTCGGGCCGCCCGATCGCCACATAGACGAAGAACAGCAACGCCAGTGCGATGGCGAAGTGCATCGCCGAACCCGCCAGGGCGACCGCCATCCGCTTCGGATACGACTGCTGCCGGTACGTCCGGTGCTCCACCACCGGATCCACGAGGTCGAGGCTGCTCATCCCCGTTATCCGGACATACGCGCCGGCCGGAATGGCCTTCACGCCATAGGTGGTCTCGCCCCGGCGCATCGACCAGAGTCGGGGCCCGAAGCCGATGAAGAACTCGGTCACCTGCATGCCGGCCAGGCGTGCCACCACGAAGTGTCCGAGCTCGTGGAGCACCAGCATCACGACGAACGACGAGACCACCACAAGGCCCGACACGCCCCCGATGAGCCCGAAGGACACGACCGCCCCGATGAGCAGCACCAGTCGGATCCGGTCGTTGCCTGCAGCGCCGTTGTGACCGTCCACTCCGGGACCATCGGCCTCCACAGCATCGCGGCGACCATCCGCTCCCGAAGCAGCCACCTCCGTCGTCACGGTCAGGTCCGGGCAGCGACGAGGGAGCGGGCCACGACCCGGGCCCGCAGGTCCACGTCGAGCACGGTCTCCAGATCGTCAGCGGAGTCACCTGTCCAGAGATCGAGGGCCTCAGTGAGCAGTTCGGAAATGCCCACCCAGGACAGCGCCCCATCCAGGAAGGCCTCGACGGCGACCTCGTTGGCCGCGCTCAACCAGGCGGGAGCCGTCTCACCCTCACGGCCGGCCACGAACGCCAGATCCAGACAGGGAAAAGCCTGACGGTCCGGAGGCTCGAAGTCCAGGCGACCAGCCTCGGTCCAGTCGATCTCGCCATAGGCGACGTCCAGGCGGTCCGGCCACGCCAACGCGTAACCCATGCATAGCCGCATGTCGGGTCTGGACAACTGGGCGATCGTCGCCCCGTCCGAGAACGTGACCATGGAATGGACTATCGACTGCGGGTGGACCACCACGTCGATCCGGTCGTAGTCGATCCCGAAGAGCTCGTGTGCCTCGATCACCTCGAGGCCCTTGTTCATCAGGGTGGACGAGTCAATGGTGACCTTCGGGCCCATTGTCCATGTGGGGTGGGCCAATGCCTGCTCGACGGTCACGGTCGCCAGGTCCGCAGCCGTTCGGCCACGGAATGGTCCTCCGGATGCGGTCAGGACAACGCGCGACACGCGTTCGGCCACATCGTTGGCGCGAAGGCACTGGTGGATCGCACAGTGCTCGCTGTCCACGGGCAGTAGTTCGGCCCCCGGCGTGGACCTGACCCTCTGGACCACCGGGCCTGCGGCGATCAGGGACTCCTTGTTTGCCAGGCCGAGGCGCCTGCCGGCCCCGAGGGTCGCGAGCGTCACGGGAAGACCGGCGAACCCGACCACACCATTTATCGCCACCTCGGCAGTGACGGCAGCCTCGGCCATCGCATTCGGGCCCGCCAGGACCTCGGTGCCGGCCGGAACCCCCGCGGCCACGGAGGCGGCCAGGGAGGCATCGGCAATGGCGACAACCCGGGGTCGGAACCTGGTTGCCTGCTCGATCAGCAGACCAACCGAGCTGGCGGCGCCGATCGCAACCACATCGAACTCGTCAGGCTGGTCGGCGACCACTTCGAGCGTCTGGGTGCCGATCGAACCGGTCGACCCGAGTACGGCCACCGAGGTAACGGGCATGGAGCGAGCCTACCGATGGGGCCCCGGCCAACGGGATCGCGTCAGGTAGCGAAGAGGTCGAGCAGGCGAGCGGTGTAGTAGGTCGCCGGCAGGACGAACAACAGGGCATCGAACCGGTCCATCAGGCCGCCATGGCCGGGGAGGATCGAACCCATGTCCTTGATGCCGAGATCCCTCTTGATCATTGATTCGCACAGGTCGCCGGCCGGTGCGGCGAGGGCCACCACCAGACCCAGGATGAATGCCGAACCCAGGTCGCCCGGGTCCTGGCCGAACGGCGTGATACGTCCCACCACCAGCATCGCAATGGCGAAGGTGGTGACCATTCCCCCGATCAGACCCTCCATCGTCTTGTTGGGGCTGACGGCCGAGAGGGGACTACGCCCGATCATCCCGCCCACCACGAAGCCACCGGTGTCGTAGCCAATCGTGCACAGCACCGCTGCCAGCAGCATCCCGATCCCGTTCGGATCGGTCAGCATCATCCCTACGAACGACCCCAGCAGGCCCACGTAGAGGACGCCGAACAGGGTCACCGAGACGTTCAGCATCGGGGCCTGACGGTCAACGCCCGTCAGGTACCAGAACAACGTGAACAGCACCGTCAGCCCGAGGATGAGCGGTACAGCAGCCTCGAACCTCCAGTAGGCGCCGAGGTTCAGCGCAGCCACCGCTGTGATGCCGAGAAAGGAGGCTGGCTGGTATCCGGCACGCCTCACCGCGAGGAAGAACTCGGCTGCGGCCATCACCAGCAGCACGGTGGTCAACGCCAGCGTGGCGCCGGCGCCGATCTTGAATGCCACCAGGGCCAGGGCGCCGAGGCCGACACCACTGACGATCGCCAGCGGAACATCCCGACCGCCGCCCGACCCGCCACGACCGGACGGACGCTGGGGAGGCGGTGACACCGGCTCCTCGGCCGGGGGTGCATGCACCTTCTCGGCTACGCCGAAGTCCGGCAGGGGTTCGTCCGGTGGCAGCAGCGGTGGATCGAACTCGGCTCCGCTCGCCGATCCCAGAGGCCCATCGTCAAAGAACACGGCAGCGGCCTCGGACTGGTCACCCACCGGCTGCTGTGACTCGTGGTCCACGGGTACGTCATCGGACCAGCGGGGCGTACCTTCCAGCCCGGCCCACGGGTCGTCCACGGATCCACCACCGGTGACGTCGACCGCCGGCGGCTCTGTCCAGTGGGGCAGCTCGTCGGCAGCGGACTCGCCACCGAACACCGAGCGGCCCGGCTCGACGTCATCGTCGGGAGAATCCAGACCGAGGATCCTGATGTCCTCGAACTCGTCGCCCTGTGGGCCTCTTCCCTGCTGGTCGTTCATCCTGAAACCCCCGTCATCATCCGCTGTCGGCTCAGACCTCGAGCAACTCGTCTTCCTTGGCCGAGCGGGCCTTGTCGATCTCGGACTCGAACCCGTGGATCAATTCGTCCAACTGGCTGCTCGCCCACTTGATGTCGTCCTCTGACACGGAGCCCTCCAGGTCATCGAGATCCTTGCGGGCGTGTCGCCGCAATCCACGCATCCGGTTCCTTGCATCTTCAGCCATGCCGTTCACCATGCGTACCAGATCCTGGCGGCGTTCCTCGGTCAGCTCCGGGAAGCTCAGCCGGATGCTCCGCCCGTCATTGCCGGGCGTCAGACCCAGGTCGGCGACCATGATGGCCTTCTCGATGGCGGGCACATTGGCGGGATCGTGCGGGGTGACAAGCAACTGGCGGGCCTCGGGGATGGAGAAACTCGCCAGTTCCTGGATACGCATGTCCACCCCGTAGGCCTGGACCATGATCTTTTCCACCAGCGAGGATGAGGCCCGGCCTGTGCGCACGGTCGAGAACTCCCGACGAGCGTGCGTGACGGCTTCGGACATCGTCTCAGATGCCTCGTCGAGGACCATCTGGATCATCTCGTCACTCACAGTTGGCTCCGTCCGTAGTCCGGCAGGGTCACGGTCGGCCCCGACTCAGGAGACCAGCGTGCCTATCGACTCCCCTGCGAGGATCGACCGAACGCTACCCGAGGCCATGAGGTCGAACATGACGATCGGCATCTCGTTGTCCATGCAGAGTGTGATGGCGGTGGCGTCCATTGCCTTCAGGCCCTTCTGGATCACGTCCAGATAGGTGACCTGGTCGAGCCTGGTTGCGTCAGGATCCAGCTTCGGATCCGCGGTGTAGATGCCGTCGGTTCCGGAGTGCGTCCCCTTCAGCACCGCGCCGGCTTCTATCTCGACAGCGCGCAGCGCTGCTGCCGTGTCGGTCGTGAAGAAGGGGTTGCCGGTGCCACCGGCAAAGATGACCACCCGACCCTTCTCCAGGTGGCGGATGGCCCGGCGCCGGATATAGGGCTCGGCGATCTGGGCCATGTGGACTGCGGACTGGACGCGGGTCGGCTGCCCCAACTGCTCGAGGGTGTCCTGAAGGGCCAGGGCGTTGATCGAGGTGGCGAGCATGCCCATGTAGTCAGCCTGGGCCCGATCCATGCCGGCGCCAGCGCCGGACATACCACGCCAGATGTTGCCGCCCCCGACCACCACGGCGATGTCGACCTCGAACTCGGCACGGACATCGGCAATGTCGCCGGCGATGCGGCCGACGATGTCGCCGTCGATTCCGTAGCCGGACTCCCCGGCGAACGCCTCGCCCGAGACCTTCAGGACGATCCGGTCCCAGCGGGCCGGGATCCGATCGCCGGAAGTCACCTCAGGCCCCCAGGTACGCCTGGGCGAACCTCTCGATGCTGCCGCCGTTCAAGGTGTCGGCCACCGAGGTCTTGTCACCGTGCAGTCCCTGCTCCAACAGGACCGTCTCACGGAACCAGCCCGTCAGGCGGCCCTCGACGATCTTGTCCCAGGCCTGCTCAGGCTTTCCCTCGGCCTTGGTGATCTCCAGAAGGGCGGCACGCTCGGCTTCGACCAGCTCGGATGAGACCTCGTCACGCGTGAGCTGCATCGGCTTGGCGAAGGCGATGTGCAGCGCCACCTGATGGAGGGTCTCCTGGTCGACCCCGGATCCCTCGACGACCACGCCGTTGACGCCGCGACCGTCCTGGATATGGAGGTAGGTGTCGATCACGTTGCCGTCAGCGGCCTGGATAAAAGCAACCTGACCGACCTCGATGTTCTCCTTGATGACGAGACGGAGGTCGTCAATGACTGACGTACGGTCATCCACCGCTGATACGCCCTCGGCCAGCACGGCACTGGTCAGGTCGTTGACCAGGGCCAGGAATCCATCGGACTTGGCTGAGAAGTCCGTCTCGCACTTGAGGTGCACCAGAGCGGCCCGGTTGCCGTCGGAGATGAGGCCCACAGCCCCCTCGACGTTCTCACGGTCGGATCGGGTGGCCGCCTTGGCCAGGCCCTTCTCCCGGAGCATCTGGGACGCCGCCTCGGCATCTCCGTCACATTCGACCAGCGCCCTCTTGGCGTCCATCATTCCGGCGCCTGTGGCATCGCGCAGGGCCTTGACTTCCGTTGCGGTGACGTCAGCCATGGTCAGGTCTGTTCGCCGTCGGAGGCAGCTGCGTCCGCTTCAACAGCGGCGGCTTCCTCGATAGGCGCAGCAGCAGCATCCTCGACAGGTGCAGCAGGCTCCTCCTCGACAGGCGCAGCTGCGGCATCTTCGACAGGTGCAGCAGGCTCCTCCTCGACAGGCGTAGCAGCGGCATCCTCGACGGGTGCGGCCTCTACGGTCGCGGCCACGCGGGCGTCGCGTTCGGTGGCCTCCTCGGCTGCCTCGGTGCGGGCCTGGGCCTGCTCAGCGGCGTGGTCCTCAGCATCCAGGGACGGGCCATCATCGCCGCCATCGCGGGAGTTGACGATGAATCGACCCTCTTCGATGGCGTCGGCAACCACTCGGCAGAGCAGGCGCCCCGACCGGATGGCGTCGTCGTTGCCCGGGATGAGGTACTGGATCACATCCGGATTGCAGTCGGTGTCGACCACGGCGATGATCGGAATGCCCAACTTGTTCGCCTCGGTCACCGCTATGTGCTCCTTCACGGTGTCCAGGACGAAGATGGCGTCGGGCAGGCGCTCCATGTTCTGGATGCCGCCCAGGTTGCGCTCGAGCTTCACCAACTCGCGGCCCAGCAGCAGGGCCTCCTTCTTGGGCATCGCCTCGAACTCGCCGGAGTCGCGCATGCGCTGGTACTCCTGCATCTTGGATACGCGCTTCGAGATCGTCTGGAAGTTCGTGAGCATGCCGCCCAGCCACCGCTGGTTCACATAGGGCATGCCGGACTTCTCGGCGTAGGAACGGATGGCGTCCTGGGCCTGGCGCTTCGTGCCGACGAACAGCACCCTGCCGCCATCGGCGACGAGATCGCGGACGAACGTGTACGAGGATTCGATCCCCTCGAGCGTCTGCTGGAGGTCGATGATGTAGATACCCGACCGCTCGCCGTGGATGAATCGCCTCATCCTCGGGTCCCAACGGCGGGTCTGGTGTCCGAAGTGGACGCCTGCCTCGAGCAACTGCTTCATGGTCACGACTGCCATGTCGTGCCCTCCCTTCCCATCGGTTCGTCTCGCCCCCATCTCGCGCCCGGAGGCGACCGTGGATGGATGGGGGTGTTCGGGTCTGGTATGGCACAGGTCGTGCCGGACCGAGCGTGAAGTGTACCGCTGGGACCGTGATTCCGGCCTGGGAAGGCTCCAGCGGACCGGGTCGGGTCCGGCCGTCCGTGGCCTAGCTTTCGCCCAGCAGTTTTTCAGCCTTGTCAAACACCTTGCCGGGCGACAGGTTCGCTGCGATCACCTCGTGTGCCTCGTCGATCAGCTCGGGGACCATCACGTCGGCGACCCTTGCCAGAAGTGGTCGACACGCCGGAGGATGATCCGCTCTGAAGAGCTCGATCTCACGTCGTGCCTCGCTGGTTCCGACCAACCCAGCCTGGTGGAAACCTCCCGTGGAGACGACGACCGTCGTGGCCCCCTGCAGCCTCGATCGTGTCGCCGGCACGATCAGGTCCGCCTGGGCGGCAAGGCTCAACACCGGTACGCCGACCGGAACCTCGACACCGAGCCCCTCCACCAGGTCGGCCAGCACCGGGGTCCCCCCGGGGAGCCCCACGAGCCTGGACAGGGCACCCATCCCGGGTATGTCATCGAACTCGTCCAGCAACCCGGCCATGGGCAGCCCGCCATGGGGGCTGGAGAAGGTGAGGATCCGGAGATCGGGGGCGTCGGCGGGGCCGGCCACCTGGGCGGCGGCGGTGACCGCCACGAGGCCTCCGAGGGAATGCCCGTAGACCTCGATGACAGATCCGGGTCGGAGCCGGCCGACCATCCTGAGAAGTTCCGCCAGCAGGGTCGCGCTATCGGCCACGGAGCGACGCGTGGACTCCTCGGAATGGACGGTGATGGGGATGGATCCGAGCCAGTCGACCATCTCGAGACCGGGATCAGGCGAACGCCCACCGTCGTAGGAGAACCGCAGCACGTCCTCGACCGCATAGCCGAGCCCCCGGAGGTCAAGCTCGTCGAACGCCCCGTCGGCGGAACCGGAATCGAGGCCACCAACGGTCACCGCCGTCCGTCTGCCGGTCGGTAGAAGCGGTCGCACCGAATCCGGCGTGCAGTCCGCCACCCCCAGCACCGCCGAAGCCACCCTCAAACCGACGATGATCCAGTCGTCGGCCTCGACCACGGCGCGTACGTACGTCCATGCAGCGCGTGACGCCGCCTCGTAGGCCAGCACTGCGCCGACATGTGCGCCGTCCACCAACCGGTCCCCTACCCAGCGACCGGTGGCGGCCGCCCAGTCGACCAGGTCCGCCATTGCCGAACGCTCGTAGAGCCTCCGCTGGGCACGTGCCGCAGCACCCACCAACGAGTCCTCGTGGGCAACGAGGCTGGGGATGAGCCTCAGAGCGGAGCCCAGGAGCCGTGCGGGATCCATGTAGGAGCCGTCAGGTGTCCGAACGCCGAAGTGGAAGCTGCCGGACGAGGAACCCACCGTGGCGCCGACCACCACCTTCTCCCCGGCGGTCACCCGGATCTCAGCGAGGAACGAGTAGGAGGTCCGGAGGCCGTCGGGATGGCCGACGGTCACGTGGAGGGCGCCACCGACCGGCCCGGCGAACAGGACCACCCCAACGGCCGAAGCCGTGACCGGCCAGTTCTCCGCCGTCGAGTACTCATGCCCACGGTTCCCGGGACCCCAGCTGCTGGTCGGCGGACGGAAGCCGTCGACCAGGACGCCGGTCGTGGGAGAGCGGTAGGCCACCACATCGCCGGCCACGGCCCCTGCGTCAGGGGCACCGCCAGAGGCCACCAGATCCGCGCCTGTGGATGCGCCGGCTGGAGGGGCCACCAGCAGGGTGGCGACGAGGGCCGAGACGACGGCGATCGGAAGTACGGACCGGAGGACACGGCTACACGACATGGGGCTTCCCGGATCTGGAGGTCGGGGGGAAAGCAGGCGATGGGTTGCTGGCGGGAGGGAAGGTCGAGGCTGCTCGCCGACGTCGCTCCAGGAACCCCCGTGTCTCGATGACCAGGCCAGCCTCCTGGAGTCGTGCGATCGCCGCACCCAGCTCCACGGGACCCAGGCCGCTGCGCTCGACAAGAGCATCCGGACTGGTGGGCGACCATCCCATGGCCTCCAGAACAGCGTCGTCAACCGATCCGGCAGCGGGACCGGGAGCACGAACGGCAGGCGATACCTGCAGGGGCATTGCCGGATCCGGAGACAGGCCGAGGAGGCCCAGCGCACAGATCACGTCGTCGATGCCGCAGGCGGGCGCTGCTCCATCGGCCAGCAGACGATTGGAGCCCTCCGAGGCCGGACTGTGGATCGGCCCGGGGACGGCCAGAACCGGCCGGTCGCGTTCAAGGGCGGCGGCGACGGTATGCATCGATCCGCCAGAGGCATGGGACTCGACGACCACGAGGACATGGGCAAGCGCTGCGATTATCCGGTTGCGGGCTGGAAAGCACCAACGGGTCGGTCCGGCACCCGGCGGCATCTCCGAGACGAGTTGCCCTGCGGAGACCACCCGGCGCCACAACGCCCGGTTGGCGGCCGGATAGATCACGTCGAGACCGGTACCGACCACACCCAACGGAGGAGCGCCATCGGGCACGGACAGCGCACCACCGTGGGCAGCGGCGTCGATGCCGAGCGCCAGCCCGGAGACGACGACCACGCCGGCGGCAGCCAGGTCCCTACCCAACTGGATCGCCACATCAGAGCCGTAGCCGCTGCAACGCCGGGTACCGACCACGGCCACACGGGGCAGCCCGCCGGCCAACAGATCGGCGCCGACGGCGAAGAAGGCGATCGGCGGATCCGGGTCCTCGACCAGTTGCGTCGGATACCCGGGCCGGCCGGGCCTCGAGACCCTCATGCCCATGCCTTCGATGCGCTCCAGCACCTGATCGGGATCTGTCGCTGTAGCGGCGACCCGCCATGCCCTCAGGACCTCTGACCGCCGGACTCCCAGCAGGGTTCCCGTCTCCATCGGGACCTCACCCTTCACGATCCCGTTCCAGGCCTCAGCAGGGGACCTACCGACGAGCAGGGAACGGGCCCTTGCAGGGCCCATGCCGGGAAGACCGAGGAGGGCCGCCACATGGGCGTCGTCGATCCGGTCCCGACCGGGTGTCGGCCGTCCATCACCTGACATCGAATCCCTCCGATCGGAACGGATCGATGCGCAGTCCGAGAGCCGTGTCCACCAGGTCCGAGCCCAACGGGACATCCCTCCCGGACAGGTCGCTCATCGTGAGGGCAACCGAGCGGACCCGCTGCAGGCCCCGGGCGCTGAGACGGCCGGCGTGGAGTTCAGCCTCCAGGCGGCGCACGGCTGCAGGCTCCAGCGGGGCTGCGGCCTCCAGTGCCCTGCTGGACAACTCCGAGTTGGCCCGGACGCCACGATCCGTCGCCCGCTGGCGGGCCTGGCGGATCCTCGATGCCACCTCCGACGTGGACTCCCCCGCTCCCCCGGACAACAGGTCGGACGGATCCGGCCGGTGGACGCCGACCCTCAGGTCGAACCGGTCCAGCAGCGGGCCCGAGACCCGACGCACGTAGCGGGCCCGGACCACTGCCGGGCAACGGCACCCGCCCGGGGCCGCCGATCCGCCGCAGGGGCACGGGTTCATCGCAGCCACCAGAAGGACCCTGGCCGGATACTCGGCTGACCCACCGGCACGGCTGACCCGCACCGTTCCGTCCTCCAGGGGCTGGCGGAGCATGTCGAGCACCGTGGGAGCGAACTCGCCCAACTCGTCGAGGAACAGCACACCACCGTGCGCCAGGCTCACCTCACCGGGCCGCATCGTCCGGCTCCCCCCGCCCACCAGTGCCGCCGCAGACGACCCGTGGTGCGGCGCCCTCCAGGGCGGCCGCAGATCCAGGCCCCCGGGCGGGAGGTCCTCACCAGCCGCTGAGCGGATCCGGGTCGCCTCCAGGGCGTCGACCGGGTCCAGGTCAGGCAGGATCCCTGGCAGCCGACGGGCCAGCATGCTCTTTCCCGAACCCGGGGGGCCGACGAGGAGGATGTGGTGGGCACCGGCAGCCGCCACCTCCAGGGCGAACCGGGCAACCCGCTGACCGCGAACATCGCTGAGGTCCGGACCCTTTACGGGTTCAGCCCGGACCGGTGCCTCGACGGACGTCGGCCAGGGGGCCTCATGGCGAAGCGCCCGCACCAGCGTGCGGAGGTCACCCACGCCGAGCACCCGCTGGGTCGTCACGAGGGCGGCTTCCGGTTGGTTCCCGGGGGCGACGACCACACCGGACGCCTCTACAGCGTCCACCAGCGGAAGGACCCCGGGGATCGGCCTGATGGAACCATCCAGGCCGAGTTCTCCCAGGAAGGCAAGGTCCAGAATCGACTCGGGTTCGATCTCCTCACAGGCCACGAGGAGTCCGACCGCCATGGCGAGGTCGAGCACGGATCCCGCCTTGGGAATGCCGGTGGGCGCCAGGTTCACGGTTATTCGACGGGCGGGCCAGGAGAGGCCGCTGGAGACCAGGGCCGCCCTCACCCGATCGCGCGCCTCGCGACACGAGGCATCAGGCAGTCCGACAACGGTGAAGGCCGGAAGGCCGTTGGCTACGTGGACCTCAACTCGGACCGGATGCCCGCAGACCCCGTGAAGGGTCGCTGCATTTACGGTGGCAAGCACGGATCCTCCCCCATTTGAATGCTGGGAGGAGTCGTCGTGCGCCGACCCCGAGCGGCTGACGCCGAGACTACGGCGCGGCCACGGCGATCAGACACGGATTCCCTACAGGGGTTTCAAGCCAGAAGCCGGGCATGCCCCGGGGAGCCCTGCAGGGCGGTCAGACCGGGCTGGTGCTACGAACCGGCTGGTTGGAAAGCCGTCCCGAGGACCTCGCGGGTGTAGCGGACGACGGCAAGGATCTCGGCGTCCGAATAGCGACCGCCAAACGCCGGCATGCCCCTGCGTCCGTCGGCAACCACCTCCACCTGGTCTCTTGAATCGGGGAACCGTTGCACGACCGCCCGTAGGGACGGTCCACGACCTCCCGATCCATCGGGGGCATGACACGAAGCACAGGACCTGGCCCAGACCCCGCGCCCCTCAACCAGGACCGGGTCGGCCGTCCCGGAATCCGCCCCGGGCACGGCCGGAGGCGATCCGGCGCAGGCGGTTGCGACAAGCAGGACTGCAATGGCAAGCAGAGGGTGGGGACGCATGGTCCCCGGGACGATACTGAGGCCATGGGTTTCAATCCGCAGCGCACCAGGACGCGCCGACCAAGCGACTTCGTATACGTGGGCGCTGCCATAGCCGTCGCCGTCATGCTCGTGGCCTGGGCGCTGTTCCTGTGAACGTGCCCGAAACGCAGCGGAGTCGACGGGTGACCATGTCGATCCACCCCGGACCCGGCAGGGAGGCCTGACATGGAGAATCCCGAGATCCTCGGCGATCTGGAGGAAAGGTTCATCCAGCCCTACCAGGCCACCAAGACCTACATCTGTCCGGGATGCAACCGGGACATTCCGCCCGGGCTGGGACACATCGTCATCGTGCCGGTGGACGCACCCGACCTTCGTCGCCACTGGCACCGGGGCTGCTGGACCCGCAGGCGACCCGGCTGACAAGTCGCCAGCTGGCGACGGTACGCCATGTCCGATTGGCCTGAAGGGGTACCCACGGATCGCCTCGGAGTAGCGGGGCTCAGAACGCTCCCTCAAGGCGTTCGACCCTGCCGGGCAGGACCGAGACGACGTCGAAACGGAGCTCCGTTGGATGCGCTCCGGTGGAGCGGATCCACGTGGCCGCCGCCGCCCGGAGCCTTGACTGACGTCGGCGATCCACGGCCTCGGCCGGCAATCCAAATGCCGTGGAGGACCGGGTCTTCACCTCGCTGAAGACCACGACGCCACGGCGTTCGAGGATCAGGTCGATCTCACCCGAAGGGCATCGCCAGTTGCGGGCCAGCACCCGATAGCCATCGCGGCGGTAGCGGCGTTCCGCCACACGTTCACCCCATGCCCCGAGGGCCAGATGGGGCGCTGTCCCAGGTTCGCCGTGATCCGGGTGTCGTTCGCGTACCGCCATACGGTGACGCTAGGAGAGGGGTGCGACAGCGGTCCTCGCAGACCGGGTCGCAGCCCGTGGGATCAGAAGTCCCGCTTCTCCTTGACCTTGGCACGCTTGCCGATCCGGTCCCGGAGGTAGTACAGCTTGGCCCTGCGGACGTCGCCGCGTGTCACGACCTCGATCTGTTCCAGGATCGGAGAGTGGACCGGGAAGGTCCTCTCCACGCCGACGCTGAAGCTCAGCTTGCGAACGGTGAAGGTCTCACGGATACCACTGCCCTGGCGCTTGATGACCACGCCCTCGAACAACTGGATCCGCTTGCGGTTGCCCTCGACCACGCGAACGTGCACCCGGAGGGTGTCACCCGCTCCGAAGTCGGGAACGTCATCGCGGAGGTTCTGGTGATCGACGAGATCGGTGGGCTGCATGGCTCGTCCTCGGGAGGCCGGGTCCGAAGTGTTGGATTCGGACGGAGTTCGTAGGCCGATCTGAAGGTGATCGACGGGTGTCAGGTCCAGCTAGTGGACCGGTCCACCAGCATACGGCGACCCGTCGGCGACGACACCGGGCGATGAGGGCTGGCGAAATCCATCAGGCCCAGTCCCTGGTGAGGTCGAACTCCTCGAGCAGGTCCCTGTCCTTCTCCGACAGCCCACCCCTCGCGGCCATCATGTCCGGTCGCAGCTGCATGGTCCGTGCCAGTGACGACGCCCGGCGCCATCGGGCCACCCGGGCATGGTCGCCTGACCTCAGCACCTCGGGCACCTCCATCCCACGGAAGTCGGCCGGGCGGGTGAAGTGCGGGTACTCCAGGAGGCCTTCGGAGAAGGACTCCTCTTCGGGAGAGGTGGCATTTCCCAGGACGCCGGGTCGAAGACGGGCCACCGCCTCGATGACAACGAGCGCAGCCAGCTCTCCCCCGGCCAGGACGAAGTCGCCGAGCGAGATCTCGTCGTCGCAGAGGCCCGTGCGTATCCGCTCGTCGACCCCCTCGTACCGACCACAGAGCAGGGAGAACCCGTCCAGTGCCGCCAGCTCGACGGCGACCGACTGGTCGAAACGGCGACCGGCGGGTCCCATGAGGATCAACGGCCGGGGTGGCTCGACGGCTTCGACAGCGGCAAACACCGGCTCCGGCATCAGGACCATTCCGGCCCCACCCCCGAACGGAGAGTCATCGACCGTCCTGTGGACGTCGGAGGTGGCCAGGCGGAGGTCGTGCACACGGAGGTCCAGGTGGCCCGACGACGAGGCCCGACCGAGGATGCTCTCGGCCGCGTAGTGAACCACGATGCCGGGAAAGAGCGTCAGGACATCGACCCGTAGCGTCATGTGGCTTCTCCGCTGCCGTCCACGAACCCGTCGTCAAGCAGGCCCGGGGGGACGTCCACCCGGATGCTCACGCCCGGTTCGTGGTCGACCACGAACACGAGGGGAATGAGGCGACCATCAGCCAGCTCGAGCAGGTCACTCGCCGGGTTGTCGAGGAGGGCGACCACGGTTCCGTGCAGGGTGCCGTGCTGGTCCACCACGGTTGCTCCGACGAGCTCGTGGAGCCAGAGGGTGTCGTCATCAGGATCCACGATCGGATGCGCCGATAGCACCACAGAGCGCCAGGCATCGGCCGCATCGCGGTCCGGTATCTGGTGGAACCGGACCAGGAATCGGTGCTGGTGCGGCCTGCTGGACTCAACCGTCAGGTCGCCGCGATCCGTCTGCAGGACGGATCCGGGAGCCAGACGCTCCAGACGGGGCGTGATGAGGCTGACAACGACCTCCCCATGCAGACCGTGGGGCTTGTCGATCCGGCCCACCTCCAGGATGACCGGACCATCGTGGTGCGGTCCACCGTCCATGGGACTGTCAGTCGACGAAGTCGACGTCGATCTCGGTCTCGTCACGGACGGCAGCCGCCCGGACGATGGTCCGGATGGCGTTGGCCACGCGACCCCGGCGACCGATGACACGACCCATGTCGCCGTCGGCAACCGTCACCGAGAAGGTGCAGCGCTCATCGCCGGAAGCCTGGATCCGTACCTCGTCCGGCTCCTCCACGATCGACCTGATCAGGTACTCGAGTACACCTTCTGCAATCGGTGCTTCTGCGCTCATGACTGCTCCTCATCGTCCTCGGTCGCCTCGGCGACGGCTTCCTCAACGGGAGCCTCTTCAGCGGGGGCCTCGTCAGCCACAGCCTCTTCAGCGGGGGCCTCGTCAGCCACAGCCTCTTCGGCGGGGGCCTCGTCAGCCACAGCCTCTTCAGCTACAGCCTCTTCAGCGGGAGCCTCTTGCGTAGCGGCCGTCTCGACCTTCGGCGCGGGCGACTGACCCTTGAACTCGTCCCAGGCTCCGCTGATCTTCAGGAGCTTCTCTACGCGCTCTGTCGGCTGGGCGCCGTTGCGCAACCACCCGATGGCCTTCTCGTTGTCGATCTCGATCACGGATGGATCACGGCGGGGGTCGTAGAAGCCGACTGCCTCGATGATCCGCCCGTTACGCGCCTTGCGCGAGTCGGCGACCACCACACGGTAGGTCGGCTGCTTCTTCTTACCCATCCGCATAAGGCGGAGCTTCACGGCCACGTCGGTACCACTCTCTTCTCGTTACGGCCCCACACGATCAGGCGGGGCGGGATCCGGGTGCGGCGATGATGCACCCGTTCGGTCGTGACAGTCTGCCGTGATCCGCCCGGTTTTCCAGCACCACCGGACAGAACGGGAGGTGACCGTCGGCTCAGCGGCCGGACGTTGGACCCGGAGGCCAGTTGCCTGTGAGGTCCAGACCGCCGGAGGACGGCCCCTGGTCATCTGGCGACATGCCCAGACCGGGCAGGGACAGGCCCTTCTTCTTGTCGATCGGGGCCGGCCCGGCCGCGGTCACCCGGCCACCACGCCCCTTCTTCTTCGCGCGACCGGCCTTCCTCCTGCCCGGACCACGACCACCCATCTGCTTCATCATCTTGCGCATCTCGCGGAACTGCTTCACCAGTTGGTTGATCTCACCCACCTGGGTGCCGCTTCCAGCCGCGATGCGGGCCCTGCGGGAACCGTCGATGACATCGGGATCCAGTCGTTCTGCCGGGGTCATGGAGTTGATGATCCCCTCGATCCGGTCGATGCGACGTTCATCCACGGCCTCGTCCAGGTCACGCACCTGGCTCGCCATGCCCGGGACCATTTCCATGATGGAGCTGATCGAGCCCATCTTCCGGAGCGCCCGGAGCTGCTCGAGGAAGTCATCGAGGGTGAAGGTGCCGGCGAGCATGCGGGCCGCTGCCGCCTCGGCCTCCTCGGCGGCGAAGGTCTCCTCGGCCTTCTCGATGAGCGTCTCGACATCGCCCATCCCCAGGATCCGCCCGGCCAGACGATCCGGATGGAACAGCTCGAAGTCCTCGACCGTCTCGCCGGTGGAAGCAAAGGCGATCGGCCGACCGACCACCTCCGTGATGCTGAGGGCGGCGCCTCCCCGGGCATCGCCGTCGAGCTTGGTGATGATCAGGGCGTCCAGCCCCAGCCGAGAGTGGAAGGCCTCCGCCATGGTGACGGCGTCCTGCCCGGTCATGGCATCCACGACCAGGAAGGTGTGGTGTGGCTGCAGGGCGGCGGAGATCTCCGCCACCTCGGCCATGAGGTCCTCGTCGATCGCCAATCGACCCGCCGTGTCACAGATCACCACGTCGCGACCCAGCCTCACAGCCTCTGCAAGGCCGGCCCGTGCAACCGCCACGGGATCCGTCGAGTCGCTGAACACCGGCACGCTGATCCGGTCGCCGAGCGTCCTGAGCTGTGCGACGGCGGCGGGTCGCTCGAGGTCGGCACCGATCAGCATCGGGTTGCGACCCTGCCCCTTGTACCAGCGGGCCAGCTTCGCCGCAGTCGTCGTCTTGCCGGAGCCCTGGAGTCCCGCCAGCAGTACGACGGTGGGTGGCTTCGAGGCATAGGCGGGCCTGAAGGTCTCTCCTCCCAGCACCGCTGTGAGCTCCTCGAGGACGATCTTGACCACGATCTGGCCGGGATTGAGTGCACCGGCAACCTCGACGCCGACAGCGCGGTCCCTGATCCGATCCAGCAGCGTCTGAACGACGTCAAGGTGGACGTCCGCCTCGAGAAGTGCCACCCGGACCTCGGCCACGAACTCCTCGACGTCCTCAGGTCCGAGACGGCCCTTTCCACGGACCTTCCGGAGGATTCCCTCGAATCGGCTGCTGAGCCCCTCGAACATCGTTTCTTCCCTCCGTGCCGCTACTTCAGGCCGGGACGTCTACGGAAAAGAGTGCATCCACGAAGTCCGCCGGATCGAACTCCACGAGGTCGTCAGTGCCCTCGCCCACGCCGATCAACTTCACCGGAATGCCCAGGTCCTCCTGGACGGCGACCACGATCCCGCCGCGTGCCGAGCCATCCAACTTGGTCAGCACGATGCCGGTCACGTCTGCGGCAGCAGCGAACTCCCGAGCCTGTATGAGGCCGTTCTGACCGGTGGTGGAATCAATCACGAGCAGCGTCTCGGTGACCGTGCCGGCGCCTTTGTCAGCGACGCGTCGCACCTTCGCAAGCTCGTCCATGAGGTTGCCCCGGGTGTGGACCCGGCCGGCGGTGTCGGCCAGTACCAGATCCGCTCCGCGTGCAGCGGCGTGCTCCACAGCATCGAATACCACCGAGCTGGGATCAGCTCCCTCGGCTCCGCGGACCATCGTCGCTCCGGCCCGGTCGGCCCAGACCTGTAGCTGGTCGGCCGCTGCGGCGCGGAAGGTGTCGCCGGCGGCAAACACGACGCTCCGACCAGCGGAGGCCTCCCGCCAGCCCAACTTGCCAATGGTGGTCGTCTTGCCCACCCCGTTCACACCCACGAACAGCCAGACCGACGGCTGGCCGCCGACCGCCAGCGAGCGGTCCGCTCCGCCCAGCCGGTCCAGGATCTCCTCCTTCAGAAGGCCGAGGACACCCTCGATGTCATCCACGCCTTCGGCACCGACCCGGTGGCGGACTCCGTCGAGCAGCGCCTCGGTGGTGGGAAGCCCGATGTCTGCAAGGAGGAGTGCGTTGGTGAGACCCTCCCAGGTCCGGTCGTCCACCACGCCGGCCACCCGGACCGCGGCCAGATGCGTGGACCAGGCGTCGCGTGCGCGACCGAGGCGTGAACGGAGACCCATGGGGGCCGCAGCCTACCGGTGGGGTCCAGCAGCGGACCCGCAGTGGAGCAGCCTCCGGCTACCCGGCAAACTGGTCGTCCAGCGCTCCGAGGTCGACCGTCGCCATGCCGATCACGCCGTCACGCTCGTACTCCAGGTCAACCTTCTCTCCGGGAAGTCGAATCTGGATGTCGGCACGTAGCGCCGCCATGTCCCGGATGGTCCGCCCGTCGGATCGGAAGATCCGGTCGCCGGACAGCAGGCCCGCCACGGCTGCCGGCGAGCCCTCCACGACCTCGAGGACCACCGCACCGACACGACCATCGGTCGGCGTCTCCCCGACGATTCCCAACCAAGCGGTTCCTACCGGTAGACCGAGGATCAGGCGACGGGCAACGAGGACGATCGTGTCGCTCGGGATGGCGAATCCGACCCCGATGTTGCCTACCGCGCCAAACCCGGTGCTCTGGATCGCCGTATTCATACCGATGACCCGACCGTCGCGATCAGCCAGCGGCCCACCCGAGTTGCCGGGGTTGATCGGAGCGTCCGTCTGGATCATGGCCACGCCGGCGCACTCCGCACCGATGCCGGACTCGCATCCATAGGAATCTATGACCCGGCCAAGCGCGCTCACTATGCCGGACGTGACCGTGCGCTCCAGGTCGAAGGGGCTCCCCAGAGCCACCGCCAGCTGCCCCACCCGGAGGTCGCTACCAAATGCGAAGACCGCCGGCACCAGGCTCTCCTGTTCCTCTACGAGCTGCAGGACGGCGACGTCACGACGGACGTCCACGCCGACTACCTCAGCGGAGATCTCCCGGCCGTTGGGGAGCGTCACCACCACCTCCAAAGCGGCATCCACCACGTGGGCATTGGTGACTATCCGACCCTCGTCGTCGAAGACGATGCCTGATCCATGGCCCTCGCCGGGCACGGACACCAGCACCACCGAGTCGGCCAGTGCCACGGCCACGGACACCACCGGCTCATCGCCCGACTCGTCGACCGGAGCCTCGGCGAACAGCCGGGCCACCAGGGACTCCACCTCGTCCGCGTCCAGTCCGGCGGACTCATCCATGAGCCGGCCGACCATCGCCTCCACCTCGGAGGCCGAGAGCCCGGCAGCCCCGTCCAGGACCGATGCGGCTATGGACGACACCTCGTCGGCGGAGAGACCCGGTGCGGCCGACAGGCGCTCGGTCAGGATGGCCTCCACGTCCGATGCCGAAAGGCCCGGCGCAGCCGAAAGGCGCTCGGCCACGATGGCCTCGACATCCGATGCCGAAACGGCCTCGAGCTGGGAGATGACACCCTGGACGAGCGAGACGACCTCGGCCTCCGAGAGCCCTTCGGTGCTGAGCATCGCCTGGATGGCCTCCCGGGTGGAGGCATCCACGCCCGTTTCGTCACGTGCGACCACGCTCCCGATCACCGCCGCCAGCGTCTCGGATGACACCCCGGTGGCAGCCTCGCCTCCGTCTCCCCGCATCACCCAGCCGGCGACGGCGCCGGCGACGAGGGCTGCGACCAGGACGGCCGCGGCGAACATGCCTGCCACTAGACGGCCGCCTATCCGAACCGGTGGTTGGATCGGTGGGACCGGTGCCGGCAGGAGGCCCGGAAACGCCGGAATGTCAGGCGGGCGACCGCCCACCTCGATGCTCCTTCGATCGACCGTGCGTTCCTGCTGGATGGAATCGTCGTTCATTGCTCTGAAAATAGTCCGCGAAACGTCCAATCCCGACGCTGCCGTCGACTCATGCGTCCACATAGCGCGGCAGCCAGACCGTGAACGTGGCCCCGTCGCCGACCGTCGAGCGGACGGTGGCACGCCCACCGTGGCCCTCGGAGATCTGCCTCACGATGGCCAACCCCAGACCGGAACGGCCGACCTCCCCGGCCGAGGCCCGCTCGCCGCGCCAGAACCGTTGGAACACCCGGTCCAGGTGCTCGGCCGGTAGGCCGGGTCCGTCGTCGACCACCGAGGCCCAGACCATCTCGTCGTCCCGACCCGTCGTCACCCTGACCCGGCCCCCGGCATCGGATACCCGGATGGCGTTGCTGAGGAGGTTGGCCATGGCCCGCCGCAGAGCGGCCGCATCACCCAGCACGTCCAGGCCGGTGGACCGGTCGTGGTCCAACCCCACCCCTTCGCGCGATGCCGCGGCCGCGAAGTCCTCGACCGTCTCGGCCACCACCATTCCAAGGTCGATCGGCTCGCGTCTGCTGTCCCTCCGCTCGTGGTGGGCGTAGAGGAGCAGGTCGTCCACCAGCACCGACATCCTCTTTGCGGCCCGCACGGCCACCAGGCCGGCCGCCCGGAAGTCCTCGGGTCCTGCGTCCGGATCGGCCATGACGACGTCGAGGTTGGTTCGCAGCACGGCGAGCGGATTCCGAAGCTCGTGGGAGGCCTCCTGGACGAAGCGTCGCTGCCCCTCGAAGGACTCGTCCAGCCGACCCAGCATCTCGTCGAACGTGTCGGCCAGGTCCCGTAGTTCGTCGGACGGCCCGCCGAGGTCAATCCGGCGGGACAGGTCGGTGGCTGTGATCTCCCGGGCCACCGCAGATATGCGGCCGATCGGGCGCAGGACGAGGCCCGCCACGTACCAGCCGACGGCGATGCTCCCGAGGAAAAGGCCTGCAAGGGCGGTGAAGGAATATGTGCGCATGCGTTCGAGGGCCCTGCGGTTCACCTCCGACTCGAAGATGACCAGCCAAGGCCTCTCCTCATGGCCGTCCGGCGCCATCAACCGGCCATCTGCGGCATCGGTCGCGACCATCTGCTCGAAGCGGGCCATCCTGGACATGGGCTCATCGGACAAGGCCCTGGAGAGGCCCAGGTAGATGCCACCCACCATGACCGCAGCCAGAGCGAACAGCACGATCGAGTAGAGCAGGGCGAGGCGCGTACGGAGGCTTCCGAACCGGTCGGGCATACGCCCGGCCAGGCCCCCGCCGAAGCGGCTCAACGGACGTCGTCCCCGTCCAACAGCCGGTATCCGGAGCCGACCACCGTCTCCAGCAGCGCCTCCTCCCCGTCCATGCTGAGCTTGCGACGCAATGTCCCGACGGTGACCCGCACCGTGCTGGTGAACGGGTCGGCATGCTCGTCCCAGACGTGGTCCAGCAGCACCTCCTGGGACACGACCTCGCCGGGGCGACTCATGAAGTACCTCAGCAGGGTGAACTCCTTGGCCGTCAGGTCGAGATCCCTGTCGTTGCGACGCGCCCTGTGGCGTGCGGTGTCCAGTACCACGTCGCCCACCTCCAGGACAGCGCCGGAACGACCGGGATCACGGCGCAGCAGCGACCTGATCCTGGCCGACAGCTCGTCGAAGGCGAACGGCTTCACCAGGTAGTCGTCGGCACCGACGTCCAGTCCACGAATCCGGTCCTCGACGGTGTCCCTGGCGGTGAGCATCAGGATGCGGGGCGGGAACCCGGCACCGGGATCCGCCCGCAGCGTCGAGCAGACCTCGAGTCCGTCGATGCCGGGCATGGTCAGGTCCAGGCAGATCAGGTCGTACGGGGTGTAGGCGGCCTTGGCCAGCGCCTCGGCACCATCCATCGCCGTGTCGACCGCGTAGCCCTCGCGACGCAGCCCCCGGGCCACGGCATCCAGCAGGTCGGCCTCGTCGTCGACGAGCAGAATTCGCACGGTTACGACGGTACTCCGGGTGCCCCGCCTCCCAGACCGCGGGCAGGCGGCGTCAACCGTTGGCGAGGATGCCGAGGCGCTGGGCGACCCGCTCTGCCTCCACGCGCTCTGAGACCACACGCGACGAGCCACCTGGCGCCATCGAGACCCCGTAGAGGCAGTCGGCGGCCTCCATCGTGCGCTTCTGGTGGCTGACGACCAGCAACTGGGCGTCATCGCGGAACTGCTCCAACAGGCCCAGGAACCTGTGCAGGTTCACGTCGTCGAGGGCTGCCTCCACCTCGTCCATCACGTAGAAGGGCGACGGTCGGCTCCTGAAGACGGCGAACAGGAATGCCAACGCCGCCAACGACCGCTCACCACCCGAGAGCAGCGACAACTTCTTCACGTTCTTACCGGAGGGTCGGGCCTCGACCTCCAGGCCGGTCTCGAGCAGGTTGTCGGGTTCGGTCAGGCGGAGTCGTCCCTGGCCGCCGGGGAACAGGGTCTCGAACAGGTCGGTGAAGTGCGAGGACACCTCAGCGAAGGCGGACGCGAACACGGAGACGATCTCCTCGTCAACGGATCGGATGACCTTGCGCAGCTCGGTCCGGGTGGAGCGGATGTCATCCAGCTGTTCCTGCAGGAACTCATGCCTTTCCCTCAGGGCATCGAACTCGGCCAACGCAAGAGGGTTGATCGGGCCCATGAGCTTCAACTCCCGCTCCAGGACACCCACCCTGGAAGCAACGGTGGTTCCCTCGGCCAACTCCGGGCAGGGGGCGTCCAGCGCCGCTTCCGGCTCGAGGTCGAACTCGCTTCGGATCGCCTCGGTGATGTTCTCGATCCGCATCCGCGTCTCGGCCCTGTCGATCTCCAGCCGGGACTGGTGCTCGCGTGTCTCACGGAGGGCTATCTCGGCACGGGAACGGTCCTTGCGGAGACCGTCCAGACGAAGGGCCACGGCCCGTACACGTTCCGACTGCAGGCGACGACGGTCCCGCAGGAAGTCCAACCTGACGTCGACCACCGACATCCGACCGTCGACCGCCCCCATCAGGTGACGGGTGGCCGCCTCACGACCGGTCAGGTCGGCGCTCAGCTCCGATGCCGCCGCCCGCTCGTCGGTGAGCTGGGCCAGCCGACTGCGCAGCTCGGCGACGCGTGCCCTGACGACCGCCTGCCGACCGGTGACCTCGGCCAGCTGGACGTCGTGTCCGGTCCGACGGGCGCCCAGCGCCGCCGTCCTCTCCTCGAGGTCGCTCCGGGCGACGTTCATCCGCCTAACCGCCTGCACGGAAGCCTCCTCGGCAGCCTCCAGGGCGGGAAGGCGATCTTCCAGTTCGGTCACCCTGCGGACCTCGTCCTCCAGGCGCTGGTCCAACTCACCGAGGCGCGTCCGCAGCGAACCGGCCTCGTTGGAGAGGTCCCGACGTTCCACCTGGAGCCGCTGGAGCGCCTCGGCCGCTGCGGTGAACCTGCCGTCGTGCTCGTCCAACTCGCGGTTCCGGCGGACCACCTCGTCGTCCGCCTCGCTGGCCGCCCGTTCAGCCAGGTCAAGTACCCGCGATGCCTCGGCGTGTTCCACCTCGGCGACGGCCAACCGACCCTCCGCCTCAGCCAGCGCCGCTCCGGTCGCCCCCCGACCGTCTCCACCAATGCGCCAACCCGACGGCCCGAACCGATCACCGGCGGCGGTGACGATCACCGCATCGGGATGGCGCAACGCCAGGTCCAGGACCGACTCCAGGTCACCGTCCACGACGACGACGTGTCCGAGGAGGCGGTCCAGCAGCCCCTCGACCACCTCGCTGCGGGCCCTCACCCTCGGTCGTACCGGTGATCCGAATCCCGGCGGTACCTGGCCGGTGGATCCGACGTCAAGGGCCAGGACCGCGGCCGTGAGGTGTCCCTCGCGAAGTGCCGTGAGCGCCTCCAGGACATGGTCCAACCCGCTGACGACCACCGCATCCAGGGCCGATCCGGCAGCCGCCTCGAATGCCGCCTCGAATCCCTCCTCCACCTCCACCAGGTCCAGGAGGGTGCCCAGCACGCCATCGATGCCCGCCAGGTGCTCGGCACCGGCCCGCGACCGGGCCTCGTCCAGCGCCAGGGCCAGGGCATCGGCACGGGCACCGGCCGTCCTGATCTCGGCCTCGGTGACCACCATCCGCTCCCAGGCGGCGTTCCTGCCGAGGGCGGCCTCGTGGGCTCGCTCCTCCGCCCGGGACATGACCGCCACCAACGGCTCCTCTTCCGACTCGCCGACCGAGAGATCACCCCTCAGGCGATCCGCCTCACCGTCGAGCAGCGCCGCTGCGGCATCGATCGCCTCGAGCCGTACGGCCAGGCGGTCCCTCTCGGCGCCGGCCTGGGCCACGGCGGCCCTCAGCACACCGAGCTCGCCACGGGATTCGGCGGCGTGGTCCCCGAGGGGTACCACGCCCGCTGACCAGGCCATCTCGAACGCGGCGCGATCTGCGTCCAGCCCCGTCCCGGCAAGGGCGAGGCGTTCGGCCTCCGGTGCCAGCCGGTCGGCATCGGCATCCAACTCGGCGGACTTGGACTCCGAGCTTTCCAGCTCGGCCTCAAGCCCGACCACCACCTGCTGGGAGAACAGCATGGACCGCTCGCGTTCGATCCCACGGAGTCGTTCGACGAGCACCGCCCGCAGACCGCGACCCCGCTCCCGCAGGGCCTCCAGACGGACCAGGCGGTCGCCCAGGTCGTCGCCTCCGCGGCTGGCCAACTCGTCCTCCGCAGCGGTCACCTCGGCATCGAAGCGTGCGAGGTCGGTGGTGTGCGTGGACTGCTCGGTGGCCATCTGGGCTCGTCGGCCCGCCTCGTCATGGGCCCTGGTCCGCTGGCTGGCCAGCTCCCTTCCAGCGCGGTGCAACCTCAGCTCCGTCAGTTCCTGGACCAGGTCGCCGTGGCGTCGGGCGGCATCGGCCTGGCGCTCCAGCGGCCTGACCTGGCGCCGAACCTCCCGCAGGAGGTCGGACAGCCGGTCCAGGTTCGTCTCGGTGGATCGCAGGCGTCGCTGGGCCTTCTCCTTGCGGCGCCGGTACTTCAGGATTCCGGCGGCATCCTCGATGATCATCCGCCGGTCCTCGGGGCGGGCATTCAGGACGGCGTCGATCTGCCCCTGGGAGATGATCACATGCTGCTGGCGCCCGACGCCGACGTCGGAGAGCAGTTCCTGGATGTCCAGCAGCCGACAGGGTGCACCGTTCATCGAGTACTCGCTGTCACCCGTCCGGAACAGGGTCCGGGTGATCGTGACCTCGCCGAACTCGACCGGGAGCTGCCCGGACGAGTTGTCGATGGTGAGGGAGACCTCAGCCCTGCCCAGGGCGGCCCGGGTGGCGGTGCCGGCGAAGATCACGTCGTCCATCTTCTGGGAACGCACGGCGCTGGGAGCCTGGGCTCCCAGGACCCAAGCGATGGCGTCCACGACGTTGGACTTGCCGCTTCCGTTGGGTCCCACGACGACGGTGACGCCCGGTTCCATCTCCAGGACCGCCGTGTCGGCGAACGACTTGAAGCCCTTGATGGACAGCCGCTTCAGGAACACGCCGGCACCCACCTGGAGCGCGCCCGAATCACAACCCTGTCATTCGCCATGTGCGCCACCCTAGGCGCGTCGCGGGCGGCGCGGTCGCGCGCTCCGGGTGGGCGAAAGTCAGACCTGCGTCTCGCAGAAGTAGGTCCAGCGACCCTTGTACTTGACCCGCTGGATGGCGGAACGGTTGCGCTCACTGAGGGCGCCGGCCCTGCCATAGACGGCGAGGTGATCGCGATAGGTACCGGGCTCGCCGTACACGTCCACGAAGGGCCGGTCTTCCAGGTTGGTGCCGCGGTACTTGATGGCGTCGTTCATCACCGAGATCAGGGCTCCGTGCAACCGCCGCACCTCCTGGGTGGAGAGGCTGTTGGAGGGCCGGTCGTGTCGGAGGCCGGCGTGGAAGAGGATCTCGTCGGAGTAGACCTCGCCGACTCCCACCACGACGGCGTCGTCGCAGAGCAGGTCCTTCAGGGGCATATTCCGGCCCAGAACCTGGCCGGCGAAAGCCGTCCACGGGACCATCTCACCGGCCGGATCGATTCCGCTGGCACCCAGTTCGGGGAACTCGGAGAGCAGTTCCTCGGGGGCCACCACACAGAGCTCCGATGCCCCTTCCGGGTCGACGAGGCGAAACTGGCCGCCGATGGTGAAGGTGAAGGTGGCCTCGGTCCCGGGCTGGACGGCATCCCTGGCGGCGTGACGACGGATGGTCGTCCCGGCTCCGGGGCGGATCACCAGCAGATCGTCGTTGTCCAGCTTGATCACGAGCGTCAGGCCCATGCGCCGGACCTGGCCCAGCTTGCGACCCTCCACGCGTGAGGCGAAGGACTTGCGGTTCCTGTAGCGGCTGAGGGTGGCCATCGAGGCCATGTCGACGGTCTTGACCTTGCGACCGGCTATCTCACGGTCGAGGGCGTGGCGGATTGTCTCCACCTCGGGTAGTTCCAGTTCGATGGTCACGTTGCTTCCAGACTCGTGGTCGGTGGTGTATCTGCGGTTGTCGAAGGCGTGCGGTCGGTCGCTGGTGGCGTGCCACCAATGGCATCCCATGCCATGCGGGCCGCCGCCTGTTCGGCCCGCTTCCGAGAAGTTCCCGTAACAGGACCATGGGAGCCGCCCGCCACCTCCACGACCGCATGGAATCGCTTGTCGTGGTCCGGGCCCTCGTCGGTCAGGACGTAGCGGGGGGTCGGGATGGACTCCCGTGCGGCCAGTTCCTGGAGGCGGGTCTTGTAGTCCTGGATGCCGGGGTCGACGGCGGCCAGGACGAGCCGATCACCGAACAACCGCCGGACGAGCGACCCCACTGCCTCCGGACCACCATCCAGGTGGACCGCGGCGATGACCGCCTCGAGGGCGTCGGCCAGGATGGACTCCTTGTCGCTCCCACCGGACGTCGACTCCCCGTGCCCGAAGCGGATCGAATCACCCAGCCGGATGCCCCGGGCCACCTCGGCGAGCGCCGGAGCACTCACGACCGCGGCGCGGATCATGGCCAGGTGCCCCTCCGAAAGGCCAGGGTGGCCCCTGAAGAGCTGGTCGGCTACCACCATTCCCAGCACGGCGTCGCCCAGGAACTCCAACCGCTCGTTGGACGTGCCGCCGTTCTCGGCGCACCACGACCGGTGGGTCGTCGCATCCCTCAGCAGGCCCGGGTCTCCGAACCTGTGGCCGAGGCCGGCCTCCAGGCCGGCCAGGTCGTGGGACCCCTGCTCAGCCGAGGCGAGAGACGACATAGTCGACGGCATCGCGGACCGTCTTGAGGTCATCGAGGTCGTCGTCATCAATGCGGAAGCCGGCGGAACGCTCGCTGAACTCCTCCTCAAGGGCCTCGACCAGTTCGATGAGGGCCAACGAGTCGGCGTCCAGGTCGTTGGCGAAGGAGTCACCCTCGCCGACGTCGGATGGCTCGATCTCGAGGATGTCCGCCAGACGGTCCTTGACGATCTCCAGCACCTCCTGCCGCCCGATCGGCACACCTTCTACATGGGTTTCTGCGGGCACTGTGACTCCTCGGGGGTCAGCGAGCGTGGCCGGACAGGCCCTCGGCGACGACCGTCGGGCGCCCTGGACCGGCAACTGATCCTACCGTCCGGTGCCTGCGGATCGGATTCTCACTGAAATAGCCTGAACAGGCGTGAAACAGCCTGAAAGGGGCACGGGGCCCCGGCCTCAGGAGCCGACGGCGACGGCTTCGGTGAGGTGTCCGACGATGTCGGCCCGCACCATCTCCGCACCCAGGAGGATGGCGTTCGCCATCGCAGTGGCACCCGTGGAGCCGTGGCTGATGATGCACACGCCCCGGACGCCCAGGAGCATCGCTCCGCCGTAGGTATCGGGGTGGAACTCCCGGTAGAGGTCATCCAGCTCCGGGGTGAGCACCTCGGCGGCGGCGAGCGCCTCCGGACGTCCGGCCATGGCGGTCAACAGTGCTGTCATCAACGCCTTCAGCGCACCCTCAGCGGTCTTGAGCGCCACGTTTCCGGTGAAGCCGTCGGTCACGATCACGTCCACGGCATCCGTGAGCAGGTCCCGCCCCTCGACGTTTCCTATGAACTCCGCTCCAACGAACTCCGCCGCGGACAGGGCGGCGTAAGCCTCCTTGACCAACGGGCTGCCCTTACCGGGCTCCTCGCCTATCGACAGGAGGGCC
>Ga0209501_10000972_pt1 | contig 32737 bp, 31 predicted proteins | sample ArcticOcean_MG_C_4_FD_187434 | JGI IMG/M metagenome (GOLD analysis project Ga0209501, IMG submission 187434) | Marine microbial communities from western Arctic Ocean - ArcticOcean_MG_CB4_134 (SPAdes) (version 2) | ecosystem: Environmental > Aquatic > Marine > Oceanic | place: Arctic Ocean...
TTAGCCCCGCAATCGGTGTGCCTCTCGGCTGGGTCGCCTGGGTCTTTTCCAGTTACGTCACAGGAGTGGTAAGCTTGCTGGCTCGTATACCGGCTGCGTCAGTTCATATTGGAGGCGTCGGCATACTCTTCATGCTCGTCTGGTACACATCGCTGACTCTTGCATACATCTCAAGAAAGTCGCCATTCTTCATCGCAGTCAGAGAACATTTCCCTAACCTGCCAAATCTAAGACTTCCTCTACAGGTTCCAGGGTCCCGGCTGCATCTAAGTCGCCTGAGCCTAATAGCGCTGCCTTTGTTGGGAATGGCTGCCATGTTATGGCTCGCAGCGCTATCCGAGCCTGACCCACGTCTACACGTTTACTTCGTCGATGTTGGACAGGGCGACGGCATATTTATCGTTACGCCCAGCGGCCAGCAAATCCTCATTGACGGCGGTCCTTACCCTCAAGCCATTGCCCAGTTTCTCGGCCAGCACATGCCGCCAGAGGACCGGACTATCGATATTGCCCTGCTGACGCACGCTCACTCAGATCATGCCACGGGGCTAGTGGAGGCTTTGCGTCGTTACGATATTCAGACAGTCGTGCAGAGAACGCTGGACTACGACAGCCCTGTCTATAGCGAGTGGTTGCGGGCCGTCGATCAGGAGAAAGCCGAGGTAATTGAAGCGCAGGCTGGGCAGTCATCACCTTCGACGACGGTGTTGTGCTTCAGATTTTGAGTCCTCCACAACAACTACCGGTGGGAACAAGGTCCGATGTAGACAACGCGTCCATAGCCTTGAGACTGACTTATGGCGAACGAAGTTTCTTGTTGGCGGGCGACATGTTCATGGAGGCCGAGCGGCGTCTGCTGGCTACCGGATTGCCATTGGACAGTAATGTGCTGAAGGTCGGTCACCACGGAAGTCGCAACGCCAGCACAGCAGAATTCTTGGCAGAGGTCAGCCCCGCCATTGCCGTGATATCAGCAGGGGCCAACAATCGCTATGGCCACCCCACTCTGGAAGTGCTCAGCCGACTTGCTACCGAGATGACGCCAGACATGATCTACCTCACCGGCGAGAGTGGCACCATCGAGCTGACTACGGACGGCAAGACTGTGGAGCTTATAGCCGAAAAATAGGCTCTCTTTGAACCGAGCATTACCAGCAGCAGCCCATAGTCTTCAAAAAGACCTGTGCTATACTCGCTGGGGCATTTTGGGGCATTTTTAGCGGGAGTTCACATTGGCAAGAACCGACGGGCGAAGTAACAGCGAGTTGAGACATACCACAATCACCCTGGGAGCGCAGGCATACGCCGAAGGCTCCGTGATGATTGAAACCGGCATGACCAGAGTACTTTGCGCCGTCAGCGTGGAGAACCGCGTGCCGCCATTCCTGAAAGGCACCGGCAAGGGCTGGGTTACGTCCGAGTACGCCATGTTGCCCCGCGCCACCCACACCCGCTCCCAAAGAGAGACCAGGCCCAGGGGACGCACCCAGGAGATTCAGCGCTTGATTGGACGATCGCTAAGGGCTGTGGTGGACATGGAGAAGCTGGGTGAGCGGACCCTGACCGTCGACTGCGACGTGATACAGGCTGATGGCGGAACGCGGACGGCTTCTATCACGGGTGCTTATGTGGCTCTATATCAGGCCTTCCACACTCTGGTACATCGCGATAAGCTTGACCAGATTCCCCTGTCGGCAGCCGTAGCCGCCACCAGCGTGGGCATCGCGGGGAACGAGGTGCTGCTGGACCTGTGTTACGAAGAGGATTTCCAGGCCGATGGCGACTTCAACATCGTCATGACCGACAAAGGGGAGTTCGTCGAGGTACAGGGCACAGCCGAAGGGAAAACCTTTACGCGGGACCAACTTGATCTGGTCTTATCTGCGGCGGGCGAGGGCATCAACCAGCTATTTGACCTTCAACAAAAGGTCATCTCTAGTCTGTAGCCGACCTACTTCCAGCCCTCATCTTCCATCCACGGATTCAGGAAGACCAGGATTACGACGGACAGCATCACCCCTATGAATACGCCAGCGATGGAGCCAAGAAAGGGAACTGCGAACTCGTTGCTTGTGTCTGGCATTGTGGCCACCTGCCAGCCCAAGAGGGTGAACAGCAGCGCTCCAAGAATTCGTAAAGGACAACACGAAGCGATGCCCCTCAAAAAGGCCCTACTCGACTAATTAAGTCAAAGCAGGCTCATGTAAACGTAGTAAGTGCTCTCCGCATGAAACTCGCGTCGCCCTTGCCTTAAGAAACCCCTTTCATATCAGGCCAATGGCTCGTTAAGAACGCCCCCACTGATGCGTCCGCCCCACGAGGCATCCATATGGTGCCAATCACAGACCTTTTGCTATCATCGTGCTCTGATCTATTAATTAAACAAAACGGAGACGTTGTGGAAATGGTTGAAGAGATATCGGTCGACGTGCGCGACCTGCGGATGCGATACCTTGACTGGGGAGGGAACGGCGAGCCGGTGCTGGCGTTGCATGGCCTGGCGTCGTCCGCCAACTGGTACGACACCGTAGCACCGCTTCTGCAGAACAACTTTCGTGTCATCGCACCAGACCAGCGAGGGCACGGTCGGACCACACAGGCAGCTTCTGGATACGATTGGGATTCACTGGCGTCCGACGCGATAGGTCTGCTGGACCACCTGGGCATAGAGAAGGCAGCCGTGCTGGGCCATTCTTGGGGGGGCAACGTGGCCGTGAACGTAGCTGCCAAGTTCCCAGACCGAGCCAGCTCTCTGGTAATGATCGACGGCGGTTTCTTCAGTCCCATGATTATGCCCGGCGCTACTTGGGAGCAGTTCCAGGCCCGGCTGGCCCCGCGAGACATCTCCGGCACCCGCGAGTCCTACTTGAATAGGATGAGCGTCAGCCTTTCCATGTGCTGGAGCGACGAAATCGCTCGGATCCTCCTTACAATGGTCACCGAGGACGAGGACGGCCAGATGCGTGACATCCTGAGGCCGGAGCACCACGCCCAGGTCCTTAGCGCCATGTGGAACGACCCGGCATCCGACACCTGGTCGGACATCGCCTGCCCTACGCTGATTGTCCCAGCGGGGCCCATGCCAGAACGGGCAGGCTCTGAGTTCGCGGCCATGCGGCGCAAGATGGTGGAGATGGCTAACGAGGCTATATCAGACAGCCGCATTCACTGGGTGCAGGAAACGATACACGACATAGGTTGGCATAAACCCGAGGAGCTGGCAGTTGTAATCCAAAGCTTTCTCAATGGCGACCAGAAAATTTAAAAGAGCGGCAGTTATCGCCGAGAGGCACTGTCTGTGAATCAGGCATCTCCGATTATGCGGACAGCGTGACACCAATTTACACTTATCGTGAGAAAACGAAATGAACGCAACCACCGTTTCAGCGATAGCCAAACGCTTAAGAACAGGCATATGGATTGTTGGCGCAGCCACCTTCTTGTTTGCTGCGGCTTGCAGAGAGAGCGGAGGCGCTTCCTCCGAAAACCACGATGAAAGATTTGAAGTAGGCGCGTCTCCCAGGCTGGTTTTTAACGGCGAAAACGGCAGCATCATCGTTAGGCCAAGTGCCGACGCCCTGATACGAATTCAGACGGTTCTTGAGCGCCCCGATCGCCAGGAATACAGCGTTGACCAGACGGGAGACACGATAACCGTTACTGTCGAGCAGAAAAGCAGCAGCTTTTGGAACTTTAATAGAGGGCCACAAGCCAACATCGAAATCACTGCCCCTTCTGCCACACGAGTTGAGCTTCAGAATAGCAACAGCGGCATCGAGGTTCACGGAATGCAACGATCCGGCACCATCAAATCGTCAAACGGAGCCATCGCCGTGGAAGACGTATCGGGGCAATTTGAGATAGAGACCAGCAACGGCGAGGTGACAGTATAAAGAGCCGTCGGCACATTTCAGATCAAAACCAGCAATGGCGAGATTGAGTTCGACGGGGAACTGGTTGCTGGTGGTGACAGCCTTATGCGGAGTTCCAACGGAAACATGGATGTGAAGCTACAAGGCACACCCAGCATGGAGCTCGATGCCTCCACCTCCAACGGTTCGATCACAACCGAATTGCCAATATTGACAACCTCTACCGGAGATGAAGATCACATCGCAGGGAAGATTGGTAACGGAGATGCAAAGCTAGTGGTGAAGACGTCCAACGGGTCCATAACGATTCGGTAGCTTGCCAGCAGGGCCCTTAGATGGCCATCTAAACAGGCTCATATGAGGTCAGTCTCCATAGCAAATGCGGCAGTAGTTCAGAAAAAAGGCAGTTCAAAAGACCTGGTTTGGGGGCGAACCAGTGTCCCGATACTCCCGTATGATGCGCACGGTCTCCTCCGCAATGGAACGCTGCGCCTCAGAGGTTTGTCCGCCAATGTGATGCGTGCCTATCACACCGTCCAGCTTGAACAGCGGGCTGTTCACCTCACCGGTGACGGTTGCGGGCTCCCCTTTGAATATGTCTAGCCCAGCGCGGATGCCTTTGGTTTTCACGGCCTCTGCCAGCGCAGACTCGTCCACGACCTCGGCGCGCGAAGTGTTGATGAAGAAGGCGCCGTCTCGCATTTGATGAAAGAAGGTTTCGTCCGCCAGGTTACGAGTATCGCTATTCAGAGCCACATGCAGGCTGACGATATCCGAGGCAGCGGCGACCTCCGCCGGTGAAGACAGCATCTCCATTCCCAGCGTCGAAGCCTTTTCCGCAGTAAGCGATCTGCTCCAGCCCACCACCTTCATGCCGAAAGCTTTGGCCCTGGGAATCATGCCCTGGCCTATAACGCCAAGTCCTACGAGACCCAGCGTGCTGCCCGATAGGCCTCTGGCGCTGCTGTAGTTGACCTTGTTCCACTTGCCCTGTTGCAGGTCCTGAACGTTTTCTGGAATGTGCCGGTCCAGGGCGATAATCAGGCCAAAGGCCAGCTCCACAACGGCGTTGGCGTTCATACCTGGGCAATTGGCAACTTTGATGCCTAGCTCTGTGGCGGTGGCGACGTCGATGGTGTTGAAGCCAGCGCCAGCACGTATGACCAGTCCAAGTGAGCTTGCCCTTAGCATGTCGCCGGTGACACGGGTGCTGCGTACGACTAAGACGTCCGAAAGTGTGTCAGCCAAGACGGTTTGCAATATCTCGTCCCTGGCATCCGGCTCGTAGACGACCTCCAAGCCTAGTTCCTGTAGGTCCTCGCGGGCCACATCTGAAAACCTGTCCGCTACGAGGACTTTCATGAACGGTTGATTGCGAAGACCACTTTAGCCTTCACCCTCTTGGTCGCCATCTACGCCCTCTTGATTGCCGCTCAGCACGCGGTTAACCACGTCTTGAAAGACATCGTATGGCTGCGCGCCGGTGAACATAAAGTTGCCTATTACAAATCCCGGCACACCTTCGATGCCCATGTCCATCGCCTGCTGGTACTGCTCCATGACGACCTTCTCGTACTGGCGAGTCTCCAGCCGGTCCTTCAACTCGGTCCAGTTCAGCCCGGACTCCTCAGCCGCCTCTTGAATGACGGCCAGGTCGCCAATGTCCTTGCCATCCTCCCACACTGCCTTATACATAAGACGGTGGAAGGGCTCGAACTTGCCATGATTCTTGGCATACTCGGTGGCCTCAAGGGCGTACATGGTGTAGGGGGTCTTAGGTGGCGGGCGCATGATTAGCCCGGCCTCCTCCGCGTAGGTCTTCAGAGGATCGCTAAGGTGCTCCGGCGTCTCTCCGGAGCGATGCTCCCTGGGCTTGCCCTCTTTGGGCGTGCCAGGCCTCAGTAGATAAGGCCGACCCTTGATGTCGATGTCGAATTCCTCCTGGAGCTTGTCGAGCCTGGCCAGGCCGATGTAGCACCAGGGTCAAATGTAATCGTACCAGACGTTAACGGTGACCGGGTTCGCCTGTGTGGGACGGGATTCTATAGTCATAGCAAACCTTTCGTGCAGTTTACTCTATTCAAGAAATTGAAAATCATCGAAGGACACTTCGAAGTTACATATCAACTGCTACCGGCGTCAAGCCACTGAAATAGAGAACCAGATACGCTAACCGATCGGTCATCGCCGTTTCTTACCACTCTTTTAGATGACTCCAGAGCCATCAGAATATCGGCCCCCAGTGCGCCACCCAGGTGATGCACCCTCTCAGTCCAATCGAGGCATCCGTACGCGAACTTGCGCTTGGACTCATAGGTATGCTGTACGTCAATGCCACGGGACTCAAGGGCTGTCTTGCCGGCCAGCGTCAGGCTTACGGCAGGATGCCTATTGCCATCTGCCTCAGTTATCCAGCCTCGTATCGAAAGCTCCGCGTACAGCTGCGCTCCAGCTACGCCAGCCAAGTGGTCATAGCAGGTCCTGGCGCGGCGCAAGGACGTATCCCGACGCACTTCGTGTTCGGCCTGTTGGCTGCGTACCGGCTCACTCAAGCTTTTACTCGATTCACCGAATCCCCTGAATAATCTATGGCTACGTTATCACATCAACAGCATCCACTCTGAAAACTGAAATTTTGGCAGTCCCCTTTTTCTTCCTTCGAAACTATTGTCGTAGAGCGTCATTCAGAAAAATTCAACCTGCTGCCAACGTAGACACAACAAATTACCCCTCTTATAGGCCAATTTTTTCTACCAAAATGTTTATATAAATACCAGCATGCCCTAGAGCAAAAGAGGCAAGTCCGGTACGCTCAAATAGGTTCCTTCTACATAAGTCTATTTCAGGGCCAAGATTTCAGGTGCACGAGGAGAGTCCGTGACGAATTTTTCCGGCGTACAAGACATCAACCAGTAGGTCGCCCAAGAGGCCAATTTGCTGCAACGACTGATGGGCGACATTCGGAAGGTGTGCAAAGCGTTGGCACGAAGCCCTCACACCAGACTAGGCGCGGATTTGACTCTCGTTCTTGGCAAAGTGTCTCTGAAATACGTCCTCGTCCACTTCTAGACCCAATCCTGGCGCGTCCACGACCTCGTAGGCGCCGTTTTGAAACACGAACCCGTCTGTCTTGTAGACGTTTGGCAGGTATCGCTCATCCTCCAGCTCGACGCTACCACTGGACGCCGCTCCTAAGATGATGTTAGCCCGGGTGCCAAAATTGCCGTTGTTGAAGTTGTGAGGTATGACCTGTACGCCCGCTGATTCCAGTTGCCCGCCTATTGCCTGAATTGTCGAGAATCCGATCGTTACGGTGTCGGGCTGAAAGCCATCGATTAGGCGCTCCTTCATCAGGTCTGCGAAGACGGGACTTATCGGCGTAAAGTCTACTTCGCCACAAACGAGCATTGACTGACAGCCCAACCTGTCCCGCATGCTACGTAACTGACGATAGCTCACCACGTCTGCGGTAACCATCTCCTCCAGCCAGAATAAGTTGGCAGGAAGCGTCTCCCGCACGAAGTCCTCCAGCAGGTCCATGTGGCCGTCGTAGCCGAAGTTAGCATCCACCATGATATTGCAGTCAGGCCCGACTGCCTCGCGCACGGCCAATACGACCTCCACATCGCGCTGCATACCCTCTTTGGGCAGCATCCACCGCCCGCCTCGGCCCACCTTTATCTTGAACTGGCGATAGCCGTCGGCATAAGAGGCTGCCGCGTCCTCGCCTTCCTGTTTCGCCGCGTTCTCGGGGGTTATCATGTCCTGGTGCCAGATAGTGGTGTCGTAGGCGTCGATAGTGTCGTGCCGGCGTCCTCCCAACATATCCACGCAGGAGACACCCAGATCGCGGCCAGCCAGATCAAAGGCCAGAAGATTCATCCAGCCGTGTCTTTTGAATACGTCTTGGAACGCGGGTTTCACGCCCGTCGCTACGCCACCTTCCATCTCCAAGAACTCGTCGGTCTCCTTGCCGAGGAAGGTCTCTTCGAGCAAGGCCATCAGCCCTTCCATTCTTCCCATAGGCCGAAGAAAGCCGTTGAAGAGTCGCATGTATCGGTTAGCGATGGTCACACCTTCCAGGCCGCCGTCGGTGCGGGCTCTCACCAGCCACTCGATGTTGTTCGCTCCGATATTCTCACGGTTGGAATTGCGGCCTAGCTCCTTGCGATAGGCCACTTTTACAGGTGTCACTGAAATCTCTGTAATTCGCTGGGCTGTCATGCTGGGCTCCTTCTGCTTTCTTTCCATAATTTCGCATCTGTTACGGACTCGCAAGCCAAGTTACATCGACCCTGTGCGGCTGTCAAAGGGCAGAATAGCGTGGCCCCCCGTATATCAGGCCTTGTCACCTATGACGATTGACATCCGTTGCCATGATGAATACAGTCCTTACCGTCTCAAGAAGAAAAGACAGAGTCATGCCCAAGGCCCAGTGGTAGACCAGTGGTAGCAAGGTAACATCCATACGCACACTACCAAGTCCGACGGGGATGCCGAGCCCGCCAAGGTGACAAGCTGGTATCGGCATCACGACTACGATTTCCTCGTGCTTAGCGACCACAATCACATGACGCTCTTGGACTACGGGCAGGGCCAACGCCGATTCAAAAGGCCTCTCATGATTCCCGGTGAAGAGGTCTCGGTCCGAATAAACGGCGTCCAGACTGCCATTCACATCAACGGCATAGGCATCTCCCGGCTAGTGGAACCGATCGACGCAGGTGAGGTCGTCCCAACCCTTCAGGCCAACGTCAACGCTTTCCTCGGCGCCGGTGGCCTTGTCTTCAACGGCCACCCCGGTGTAAATCTCCTCGGCGCACCCGGCAAATACAGCTACGAAGAGATATGGGACGGTGTCCTCAGCGCAGGCAAGATCATGTTCGGGGTCCCCACCGACAACTCTCACCACTGCAGCGACTACGGCCCCTCGCGCAGCAATCCTGGCCGCGGATGGGTCGTGGTTCCAGCGGAGGAGTTAAGCCAGGAAGCCATTGTGGAAGGGCTGGCTTCGGGCACGTTCTACTCATCAACTGGCGTAATGCTAGAGGAACTGGAGGTGTCAGAGGGCGGCGTCTCGCTCAAGGTAGAGCAGTTTAAAGATTTCATATACGTTACGAAATTCACAGGCCACGATGGCAAAGCCCTGGCCGAGTTCGAAGGCGTCGAAACCTTGTACGAGATAAAGGGCGATAAGGGCTACGTAAGGGCTGTCATCACCAGCTCCTCAGGCCAACGAGCCTGGACCCAGCCCGTATTGGTGGGTTAGAGGACCTTGGCCTGTTGCGGGAATTTCACCTGGACTACGGCTCCTTCACCAGCACTGCTCAGCCCGTCACATTCCCGCCGGGCCGCCTAGCGCGCGGAAGGGCTCTGGGATGTAGTCCGAAAGAGCGTCTGACCAGTCGGCGAGGATTTTGCAATGACGGGGTCGTCCTGAAGAAGCCAGGCCAGGTGGCGCAGCGCGTGCTCCTGCACCTGCATGATGTCGATGGACGTTGGGGGAGCCGTAGCGTCGCCGCGAGCAAGCTCAGCGTGACCGACGTCCACAACCTGCCATGTGGGCGGCGGGTCTGAGTTCGGCGGAACGACGGCGATGTACGTCAGCACCACCTCTTTATCGGCGTGCCTCCAGGACGTGGAGTGCAGCACCAGTGGCTCCATGCCGAGAAGCGTCATAGCCCCCTCGGCGGCCTCCTCTGACCGCTAGCCCGCTGGCCACCCGACGACGAAAGAGTCTGCGTGACCGGGGCCCATGGACGACAGGCGACCGTTCCGCAAGAATACCGGCAGGACCTCAAGGGCCTGCATAACGAAGTCAGCCGACCAGGGCATTTCGGAGAGCGGGTCTCCCATAGAGTGAATGTCGTTGGAAGCCTTATCGTCTTGCATATTGGCACTCCTCATCAGCGCAGGGTCAGCATGGGGTCGGCACAGGTGCTAAGACCACCTCTAGTCAGCCCATCCTCTCCGAAAACCGGTAAGGTCACCCGCTAGTCGGCGGCGACAGCCTGCGAAAACGCCTGTTCCTCGGTGAGGTCTTGCGAGTGCGTGTCCTTGCCGTGGCCTATGACGGCGGAACGACCTCGGTCTTCGTACCGTTTGTGCGCCACCCGCACACACACGTTACCTGCCATTGCTTCGAATCGTTGTCCTGCATCAGCTTCTCCTAATGCTTTGGGGTGATTTAGGGTGAAAACTTGCAGAAACAGTACTACATTCGGAGGCATATCGTTACTTTTAGCTAGTTAAGCACTTAAAAGATAGCAATTGGGTTCACCGGGCTTCCGGTTATCTTCATCAGGCGCAGCGGGCCCATGCTGAGCATGAACTCGTAGCGACTGCGGTCGGCGCAGGCCTTGGCCAGGTCCTCCAGGTTGGCGTTGTCGATGAGCCATAGACCCAGCGTCACCAGCGACAGGATGTGCAACGGCGACGAGATCGACGGGTACGGCGACGGCCTAACGTCGTTGGAGGTGTCGGTGCCAATCATGGCGATGCCGCGCTCCTTGAACCAGGGCACACAGGCCACATGGCACGCCACCGTAGGCACTGACCTATCCACTCCCCCCTGCTCCAGCCTGCGCCGATAATTGCCTGTCCTCACCAGCAGAATATCGCCCTCTTCCACGCGCACGCCCTGCGCCTTCTCGGCGGCCACCAGGTCGGATGGCATCACCGGTGCGTCTGCCTCCAGCCAGTCGACGCCGCGCAGCTTTGCAATGTCCAGCAGCACACCACGAGACACGATGCCGTTGTACGTGGGCTCTATAGAATGGCTCAGCGCTCCCTCACGAGCCGTTACCAGGCTGTGGGGCTTGCCGTTGTACATGATGCCGTTCCAGGAGTAGTGGGACAGCGCATCGATGTGCGTAATGGTCTGGCCGTGAAAGACCAGCCCAACGAACTCAGCCGCGCCACGACGGGAGGCCTTTCGCTCCAGAGTGTCGGTGTCACGACCCTCGCCGCTGTCCACCATGTAGCGCTGCACCTGGAAGCTGATGTCGGGGGCCATCTCTGTGGTAATAGGCCGGGCGCACGTAACGACCTCGCCATCCTGCACCAGCCCTGCGGCCCTCTTGCGCTTCTCAGGCGTGATGAAGTTGAGGCAGCCTAGCTGGTCGTCGTCTCCCCAACGTCCCCAGTTCTTCAGCGATTCCATCCAACCAATAACTTCAGCCTCTGTTGGGATATTTTGATTTGTCATTAAGGTCCACTCCTTCTCTAGACATCTGCTCGAATTGCAGTTGTATGTCTGTCTGAATTGCCCTTCAGATTCAAAATCAGCTAGTCAACTATGTCTGTTGCCGAACACCAATTAACCCTGGAAATATGTCATTCCGAGCCGCAGCGAAGAATCTCTGGCGCTTCTTTCTCTGTCCGCCATCCGCTGTAGATTCCCCTGTCTGTCCACTGAGGTGGACTCCCCTGGGAATTACATTCTATATGAGGAAAGCCATTTTCCAGATCATCGATACATCCAGGACTCGAATCATTTCGACGGCATCGATAGCCCTTCGATGAATTCCAGACCTGGTATTTTGAGCATCTCTTCTGGAGCCACCTTCAACTTGGACGAGCGGCTGCCAGAGCCCAGGATAACGTACTCGGCGGAAAGCAGATTGTGGTCGGCGTACACAGGCAGGTCGTTCGGTAGCGCGTACGGCGTCACACCGCCTATCATCATGCCGGTCAGCTCCGACGTCTCTTCCGCCGACGCGAAAGACACCCGCGAGACACCCATGAGGCCGCGCACTACCTTGTTAACGTCCAGCCTCTGCGACGCCTGCACTATGCAAGCGCAGTACTTCTTCTCCCCGCGCTTGGATGCCAAGACGATCGTGTTGCCGCTGTACTCCATGGGGAATCCGTACTTCTCGCAGAACTGGGCCGTGTCGGCGAAGTCAGGGTCAATCTGGATCAGCTCGTAGGCTACGCCCAGCTTTTCCAGCGTCAAAATAACGTTGTTGTCGATGTCCGAGGGGGATGTCATTTATACAAAAATCTCATGTGTCGTTAGCGGAACCAATATAGCCTTCGTCGCGGCGGCTTGCAAACCAGCTTCCGTTGACCCACTTATCCGCCCATTGCTACACTTTCCCCGGTGATTTCTAAATTTAATTCCTCGTGCCAAATCAGGCCCTGCGATAGGATTCTAGATGTCCGTTTGAAGGGCATGGGCATTGTCGAGGTGAAGCTTCCACTTTGTTAATGGTTGTTGATGAGCAGACTTAAGAAAATCATAGACTGGCATCCCAACCCGCCCTTTTATTATGGCTGGCTTCTTTTGGGTACGGCGGCCCTGGGCGCATTCATCGGCACGGGCGTCGCGCAAACGGTGCTTGGCGGCGTGCAGGACCTCATTGCCGTAGACATGGGCTGGGACCGCACTACTATCGCCTTCGCAGCCACGGCGGGCACATGGATCTCCGGCCTGACTATGCCATTCATTGGCAGGTTAGCCGACCGCTACGGGCCACGCTACATGATGGTGATCGCCGCGCTCATGGTGGGCTTCGGCTATATAGCGCTATCCAACGTCAGCTCTCTTTGGCAGTTCTTCGTCATCTATATACTGCTGCGCTCGGTGGCTGGACCGAACCTCCAAAATGTAGTGCCCCGCACAGTGGCCGTGAACTTCTTCCGCCGGCGGCGCAACCTGGCACTGGGTATAACGGCGCAGAACCGCATCGTGACCGAGTCGATCAACATACAGATCATCACACTGGTATCCAACTATCTGGACTGGCGAGCCGCCTACCGCATACTGGGCTTTGTCGCCCTGCCGCTGGTGATTCCGCTATTCATCGTCATGCGCAAGCGGCCGGAGGACATTGGCCTGCTGCCGGACGGCGACAAGTCTCCACCTCCTGAACAGGCCTCCGGTGGAGAAGGCGCTGCCCGCAATACGGACTTCGACTGGCGCATGCGCGAGGCCATAGCTCTGCCGACCTTCTGGTTCATCGTGGGGGCCGAGTTTCTGGCGGTGACCACAACCGGAGCGATAGGCTTCCAGATAGTGCCATTCCTGTCTGATGCAGGCATGACTCCTACGATTGCAGCCAGCGCGCTGTCGATTAGCATCTTCCTTGGCGGGCTATCGGTGCCTCTATGGGGATACATATCGGACAAATTCTCGGTAAAGAAGTTGGCGATAACTGCGCTTTCGCTGATACTGGTGCCGACCGTTCTCCTGCTCCTGGTGGACCCGCTGGCATACGGATTTCCTGTGGTAATGTTCTGGGGGATTTTGGCCGGTGGATTGAATATAGTAGGCAGCATGATGCTGAGCAACTACTTCGGCCGCACCTCGTTCGGCGCGCTGAACGGCCTTACCGGGCCCTTCCGTACGGCGGCCATGGGTCTAGGGCCAAGTCTGGGAGCACTGCTGTTCAATGTCACAGGCGGCTATCAAGCTATCTTCCTAACAACCATCGTCTGCTATGCGGTAGCGATCTTGCTGACCTCCAGCGTGCGCAGCCCTCGGATTCCGGCAAGAGCGTCTTCGGCTATCGGCCGCTGAGCCTGTCATGCCTGAACCACATATCGGCAAATGGTATATATTTGCGATGACACATAAGACTAATAAATCAAAAACAGTGGAGGTGCCACACCTTGGCCAAGGCTGAAAAGAAGGAATTAGGCATAGCCATAGTCGGTTCGGGACGCATCGGAACGCTTCGAGCCAATATGGCGTCACGCCACCCATCGGTGAATTTCCTGGCCGTGTCCGACCTCGATGCAGAGAAAGCTGGGCTGCTGGGCGAGGCCGTCGGCGCGGACCTGGTCTCCAGCAACAACGAGACGATTATCGCCCACCCAGACGTGAACGCTGTGGTGGTATCGACTCCTGAACACGAGCACCTGAAGCCAATCCTGCAGGCCATAGAGCTGGGCAAGCCAGTGTTCGTGGAGAAGCCGCTGGCGCTCACCCTGGAGGACACCGACATCATAGTCGAGGCTTCCGAGCGCACTGGCGTAGAGGTCCGCGTAGGCTATTCACGCCGCCACGACCGCCGTTGGATGCTGGCCAGGGAGCAGGTGGCTCAGGGCAGGCTGGGCGAGATTATCGGCATACAGTCCCGCGTCTACAACACCCGCGCCCAGATGGCTGAGATCTTTAAGCGCTCTCCTAAAGCGACTCCTGTCCTCGACGCGCTTACCTATTACGTGGACATGACCTTATGGTTCTTGGAGGGCAACCGCCCGGTCGAGGTCGTGGCCCGCAGCAAGTCCAAGGTGTTTAAGGACATGGGATTTGACGCCAACGACCTTACTTGGACCATTATTACTTTCGAGAACGGCTCACTGGCAAACCTAGGCATCTTCTACGGTCTGCCCGCCAAGTATCCAACTCAAGGACAGGCCTCCCGCTTTGAAGTGTTGGGCGACGAGGGAGTCATTCTCCTGGACATGGACAACAAGGACAGTTTCATGTACACAGACAATGGTGTGCCGCACGCGTACGTGCCCGACCATCCCGTGAACGCCGTATTCTTACAGAGCAACTCATCTGGCGACTGGGCCATGGACGATTACTGGGGGCCAATTGCCAATGAGACACGGTCGTGGCTGGACCACATCGCCACAGGCGCACCAACAGCGCACACGACAGTCCGGGAAGGCCGCCTGACGGTAGAGGTGACCCTAGCGATTGAAGAGTCAGCTCTAACTGGACTGCCAGTGAAGATTTCGGACAGGTAGGTTGTAGAACGGCTACGCGATATCGCTCGATTCACAGTGCGAACCGTTATTTTAAGCCTGCCCTTCGACAGGTCCCGACTTTATCGAGGATGCTTGATGTAATCGGCACTCAAGGCGAACGCAGCTTAATATCCGTCTTATAAGAAAAGGATGAAAACATGAAAGTAACCAGTATAGAAACCTTCGTTGTTAAAGGCCTTACCAGGCCCTGGCTGTTCTGCGCCATTCACACCGACGAAGGCATCACAGGCTATTCGGAGTTCGGACAGGGCCAGATGGCAAATGGCATGTGTGGACTAGTGGAAGACCTGTCGGCACTCATTATCGGCAAGGACCCGCGACCCGTTGAACGGCATTACATCAACATGGCCCGGGCGGTGCAGTCGGCCTACGGCGGGGCGACCTGGCAGGCTATGGCAGGCATCGAGTTGGCCCTGTGGGACATCAAGGGCAAGGCTCTGGGCGTGCCAGTGTATGAACTCGTCGGTGGGCCAACCCGCGATCACCAAAAGGTTTACTGGTCCCACTTCATCTCATATCAGACCAACAACCACGGCGTTCTTGGACGGTCTCCTGTCCGCTCCTACGACGATCTTCGAGCCTTTGTGAAAGAGGCCATGAAGAGCGGCTACGACAGCTTCAAGACGAACATCCAGCTGCCGGGCGATCCGTTCACCGGCCTAAGCCAGGGACGAGAAGGTCCCCACGACCAGACGATTACGAAAACAATGATAGACGCCGCCTACAGGCAGGTCTCCATTATTCGGGAAGAGGGCGGTGCTGGCGTTAACATCGCCTTAGACGTGAACCAGCATTTCAAGGCAGACGCGCACATCCGTCTGGCGCAGGCTCTGGAGCCCCTGAATCTAATGTGGATGGAGCTGGACAATCTGGACGCTGAGAGTTGCCGTATGCTGAAGGACGCCACGCGAACGCCCATCTGCACCGGCGAGCAGAAGCTAGGCCCTCTGAACTACTACCCTCTGCTTGAACGCAGGGCAATGGATGTCATGAAGCTTGACCTCCAATGGCAGGGCTTCATTCCGGCTCGTAGGGCAGCTGCAATGGCGGAGCACTTCGAGATAAACATTGCGCCGCACAACTACAACACGCACATGTCGATGTTCCAGACCATGAACCTCTGTGCATCGGTAACAAATGTGAAGATCAGCGAGAGCGATCCTGTTCAGGCACCGTGGCGGGATGAGCTGGTAACCGTGCTGCCGGAGATCAACAACGGCGTGGTGACCATTCCTAAAGGCCCGGGCTGGGGCACCGAATTAAAAGAGGATGCGCTAAGGAAATACGCTTACACGGGGTAGGGTTGGCGGAAAAAGATGAGGGCTGGTTATTGCGATGCTTCCGCAAGTAGGGCGGAAACATCCTCTTTCAATGTGGAGAGCTTGCCTTCGATCATTCCCCAAACAACTCTGTCATCCACGTTGGCGTAACCATGAATCAGTATGTTGCGAAATGAGATTATTCTCTGGAACTCAGTAATTCGAGAGGCAGTGTCGGGGTCAATCCTCGATAGTTGATTGACTCCTTCGCCTACAATCTCGAACTGGCGCTCCACGGCGGATCGGAGCATCACATCCTGAGAATAGTCCTCGTAGGTTCTGCCTTCAGTAAACTGAACCAGGAGTTCGATGGCCGTCTGGATATCAAAGAGGAATTATCTAGATTCAGGCAGCATAAACCAGTGTTCTAGTCTTTTGAATTTCTTGAATGAAATAGGGATTCTTCAACGTCGACTCGACGATGACATCAACCGGCCGCTTAAATAACTCTTCAAGATCCTCTGCAATACCAAAGTAGGCCTCCGTATATGACACAGGTTCGAGATCCTCAAAAGTCACAATAAAATCTATGTCGCTGACATCAGGGTCAAATCGCGTTGAAGCGGCTGAACCAAATAACTCCAACCGGAGGACGTGGTTCTTTCGGCAAGCCTGCGCTATGGTCTCTAGTCGAGATCCCACTAAATCATGCACGGCCCAATTCCTATTACTTCTTCACGGCCTACAGACAACCATAACTCAATGCTATCAAACATTAATTACCCACATGGCAGGGCCTAAGAAACAAGCCTCTTTATCAGGCTTTTGAGCTGCGGGTTCTCGTCTAGAGCGGCCCGCAGCTCGTCTATATCCTCTGTCGCTATGACCATTGGCGAGCGCATAAATCTGCCTTGGAGGTTGTACTAGCAGAACCGAATGCTGGTCTTGCCCGCCTCTATGCCTTCCGTGTAATAGAGCAGCTGAATCGTCGGCACGTGGTGAGGAGTCTCTATGCGAGCCTACTCTTCGACGTAGCCGCTGCCCCAGTGGTAGTTAAAAGCCTTCTTTTTCTCTTCCAACGGCCACTCCCTTAATCATGTTTCTAGTCTCGATACTTGTCCGGCGTCAGAAGTTCCATAAACTCGATGCGCTGGCTTTCGATTAGCTCTCGCACCTTGGGGCCGAACTCCAGTGCTGCCGCAGGAAGTTTGTTGTCTCCGCGGTATGGCGACTCGATCTTTTCGTCGGTCCACTCCAGGCAGACCGTCTCCTGCTCACCCGGCATGGTTGCGCCGTTGAATGACACTCGAAACTCGCCGCGCTGACCGGCATCATGATAAATCTGGGCCTGCTTCTGCACCAGGGTAGCGACACGAATTGCCTGCCCCGGCTTGGTCTTGTAAATCCTTCGAATCAGATACATTTTTTTGGCTCCTCCAGGAATTCTAATATTGATACTAAGTAGCTCGTTCCTATCACCAATGCTAAATCAGCGTCAGGCGTTCGCGGACTTCGATGTTGACGATGTTCTCCGGCATCTTGCCCTCCAGGATGAGCGCCACCTCACTGCCGTATCGACGAGGCCTGATGCGCATGGACTCTTCCGAGTAGTGGCCTGCGTGAGGGGACAGAATCACGTTCTTCATCTTCAAGAGAGGGTTATCGACGTCGGGAGGCTCCTTCTCCAGCACATCCAGGCCAGCTCCAGCTATCCAGCCTTCTTGCAGGGCCTTGATGACGGCGGCCTCTTCCACAACTGGCCCACGCGAGGTATTAATGAGGTAGGCTGTTGGCTTCATCAACTTAAGAACGTCCTCGTTGACAATATGGCGAGTCTCATCAGTGAGTGGCGTATGGCAAGAGATGTAGTCAGACCTCTTGAAGAGATCGTCAAGGGTTACTCGCTCAACGCCCAGTTCCTGGAATACGTTATCTGACTGGTAAGGGTCGTGGGCGATTATATTGAACTCGAAGCCACTGGCTCGCCGTGCGAAGGCGCTGCCAATGCGACCCAAACCCAGTATGCCTACGGTCTCGCCAAAAAGCGGACCTTCGTTATAAGGGGGAGTTGGAGACCATTGGCCGGACTTAATGTCGGCGTCTAGCTCCACTACCTTGCGGTTGCAGGCCATCAGCAGTGCCATAGCCTGATTGGCTACCTCTCGCGTCCACATGTCCGGGAGATTCACCACTGCGATGCCCAGATCGGTTGCCGCCGGCACGTCTATGACATCGTAACCAACGCCCGTGCGCAGAACCACCTTGCAGTTCTTTAGTGACGACAACACGTGCCGCGTGATGGGAGAGTTAGACAGGATCAGAGCGTCGGCGTCACCCGTCTTTTCGATGATCTCTTCTTCCCTTTGCAGCGCGGGTAGCACCTCAAGAACGGCGCCCACTCTATCCAGCTCCTCGATAGTATCAGCGAGGCTTTCCCGTGTTGCTCCGCCCATGAAGTAAACCTTGAATTTGGCCTCTGTCATATAACTCCTCTGCCCATCTATTTCCGCGATATTTTCCAGTAGAAGTATAGCATGAAGGGGCTGGCGATGCAGTCCATGCACTCGCCAGCCCCTTCGCTGACACTACCTTGTTTTTACCCGTTAGTCACATGGAATTATTGATAATAGACTTCAATGTGTCATGCGACATCTGTAACACGTTAGACAGAGTTTGCAGCGTTCGCTGTTGCTGCTGAAGCGTATCTTGAAGCTTTAAATTGATTAACTGCGAATCTTCGCCTAGCGTCGACAATGACTTATCTAACTCGACAGCGAGATCATTGAGCGTCGTGAGAGTAGCGGAAAACTGGTCCTCAGACACCGTACCTGTATACGCGTCTGCTGCTTGTTGCTGCAGCGTTAATACAACTCCGCCGTAGGCAGAGACTAGCTTTTGCGCGCCGCCTATCTCGTCAAGCGTTGCGGATAAGGTCCGTGTCGACCTGGCTGTCTTGTCTACAGCCACAAGACCGTCCTGTAACGACACAACCAGTCTGTTTTCACAGACCCGTAAGGCCTTATTAAGCTCATCCCAATTCTTGCTTTCCAGGAGCCATTGGCCGTCGCGTATTCCGCATTCCTTGGCCACGGTATCTCTAAGAGGATTGTAAGCGAATGGGCCAATCTGATCGCTTCGCCCGACCGAATAGTCAGACGGGGTAATTCGGACTATTACACTGTCGGAAGGCTTAACGCCCAGGTCCAGTCCCGTATTCCATGAAAATCGATGCGAAATGCCTGAAGCGCTAGTTTCCAGCTTACTGGTCACGTCTGATAGCGAAAAAGGCGAGGCTGAATTGAATCCCTTACCGCCGTCCACAGAGAACTCGACCTTTATGCTGGTCCTATCACCCGTAGAGTCGGACAGAACGTACTCCAAGACTACTGAGCCACCCACGACGTCCTCAACGGTCGAGCGGATGCTGACCTTGGGAGGCTTGTTCCTTAGCACTATAGGAACTGCTGTCGGAGAGGGTGTAGGCGTGGTTGTCGGAAGGATCGGCGGAAGATATGGTGCGGGTGTAGGCGTGGCTGTTGGGAACGGTGTCGCCGGCGTGGCAGTCACAGGTAAGGTCTCGTTCACTACTGGTTCTGGAGTTGGGGATGGTATCGCTGTTGGTGTCGCGGACGGAGTCGCCGCTGGTGTCGGCGTCGGTGTGGCTACTGAGGTCCCAAATGAGCCTCCTCCGAAATTCCCAAGGTACTCAAAGAAAATATCCTCAACGTACAGCTCCACCGTGAATTGCAAATTCTGATTCTTGTCGGTTTCCAGATTGGGCAATTTCAAAGATAGAAATCCAATTTTGTCCAACAGCACTGTGGCAAGCTCCTCCTGCAGGTCCGGTGCGAGGAAAGTAATGCTGCCTGATAACTCATCACTATTCGATGACCTACCGGCAACAACGAAATCGTCGAACGCCTCAACCCATTCATCGATATCCGTCATAGAAATCGTCAATTCTAGATTCGACAGCTCGAAAGTTGTCGGCTGAACTAACCGGTCGGAAATGGATCCAAAGTTCTGCTACCAGGTGAAAGAGTCTATTTTAGAGACTCGCTGTGTAGGAAGATCACCTATCTCAATGCGGAAATTAGAAGCCAACCAAGACTTGCCTGCGGTGGCAAGGGGTGGTGACACCTCATTCAGGCCATTACTCTCCCCAGCGTAATCAATAAATTCCAGCTTGATCGTCACTGCAAGGTACGCCAGGTCTTTGCTGGACGCGTCTAAAACAGGAAAGGTTATCTCCTTGATATATGCATCTAAGAATCGTCTCGTGGATAGTTCTCCAAAGTCCACACCTACAGCTAGAACTTCTCCAACTACGGGCTGACTCTCACCATCTAACGCATCTTCAATCCATTCGTAGAACTGATCACTCATGGCCATGTCGAACTCAATATCGAAGGGCTCGCAGTTGATGGAAGATAGGGATTTACCAGAACTGCGATCACCACCTAGACCCGAATCAACAACCTCTGCCCAAATGAAGCCGCCCTGAACCGATTCCAGCAGGTCCGGCCCTGAGCCGTCAATCGTAATAGCAAACCTGCCCGGACCAGAGGCCTGAGTGTTGGAGAAAGCACTTTGGGCCTTCACCAGTCCAGTGTTGTCGGCCGCATCCAGAAACGACTCGCTTCCCGCTGGTGCTGGCGTGGAAGTAGCCCTTGCCGCGTCGGAGAGCTTGCGCCCAATCGGTGTTGCCGTTGGTTCAGGCAGCACCGTCGCTACGAACAGCGTAGGGTCGGCGGGCTTAGCCTGAGGTGCGGTGATCGTAGGCGTTGGCAATAGGGACGACACAACAGCCTTCTGCGGCACTGCGGTCGGCAGCGGCGCGAGATCGCCGGACAGGTTTTCGCAGCCCAAGGCTACGACCAGTATTAGGCCAAGTATTCCACTTAGAACGGGTGGCGGTAATGCTTCTGGCGAATCATTAGGTCTCCCTCGCTAAGAAATCTTCTTAATATTCTGCGAATTATGGTATGTATATGCCTTCTTGTTGTCACGCCAAATGGCACACCCATTGGGAGCATGTTGACAGTGACTTCCTGTCAATTTACACTCGCGCCAATTGAATTTTTCCTTGAAAGCGATACGGGAAGGGATACAAAATGCGAATTGGCATGTTCTACCAGATTCAGGTGCCTAAACCCTGGGACGTAGGAAGTGAAGCGCTTCGATTTCATCAGATGCTTGAGCAGGTTGAGTATGCGGAGGAGATGGGCTTCGAGAGCGTCTGGTTCGTGGAGCACCACTTCCGGTCCGAATGGTCGCACTCCAGCGCGCCGGACCTGTCCCTGGCAGCGATTAGCCAGCGCACCAAGAGCATAAGGCTGGGCATCGCGGCGGTACTGCCTCCAATTCACCATCCGCTAGATACAGCAGTGCGTCTGGCGACTTTGGATATCCTGAGCAACGGCCGAGTGGACTTCGGCGTGGGCCGCTCCGGATACCCATACCAGATGATGCCCTTCGGCACGGACCTGGCAGACGCTACGGGCATCGTAGAAGAGACTCTGGACATCATCCCAAGGGCATGGACGGAAGAGGTGTTTTCTTACAAGGGGAAATACTTCGACATACCGGAGCGCGAGATCGTTCCCAAGCCCGTGCAGAAGCCGCACCCGCCCATCTGGCAGGCATGCACCCGGGAGGAGACCTTCGAGAAGGCGGGCCTTCAGGGATTAGGCTGCCTGACCCAGACCAGCATCGGAGCCGAGCGCACAGAGATGCTTGTCCGCATTTACCGCGACGCCATTAAGAAGGCCAATCCTATTGGTAAATTCGTAAACGATCAGATCTCCGGCAGCACCGTTGCCTACTGTCACGAGGACAGAGAGAAGGCATTCGAGCGTGGCGCTGAGCTTATTGACTGGTATCGGGAGCAGCAGGTCATACGCGACTCCATGGTTTGGAAGGACTACCCCGCCGATCGTGTCCCCGACGACTACAAGTGGCATTACGACAGGGCCATGGCCAGGGATGAGGCTCGCGCCGATGAAATCCCGTCACGGGAGTTGATCGAGCAGGGCGGTCGCTTCGCCATCGGCAACCCGGACGACTGCATACGCTACTTCGAGCAGTACGAGGCCATGGGTATCGACGAGATCATGCCTCTGTTCCAGGTAGGACCTGTCACCCACGAAGAGGTGATGGAGACGCTGAATCTCTTCGGCAAGCACGTGGTGCCTCACTTCAAGCGCAACGCCAACGCAGCGCAGAAGCCATCCATAGTGGGGGCCGACGACTAATCATTCGGGGCATCATGCCTAGGTATTAGCGGCCAACACCCTCGTGCGCAGGCCATCGGCGGCCTATAGTCGTTACCATGAGGGGCTTTTATATAACGCTGATGATGGTCGTCGTTGCGACAGCCGTGACTGCGTGCGCGGTACAACAGGCACCGGCGCGCATCGAAAGCAATGCGCCTGCGACCGACACGGCTAAGCCTTTCGTCTCGGCTACGGCTGAGCCAACTGCGACTGCGAAACCAGCGCCGCTTACGCTCTCGCCGACGGCAGAATCTGCGCTTACGAACACACTGGAGCCGGTCGTCGCTACCAAAACGTCCGCATTGCCGACGGCTACGCTAACGCCGGCGCTACCCAAGACAACGTCGATACCTGTGTTGCTAACGCCAACGCAGCTATCGACGGCCACAGCTAAGCACGCGCCAGAGGCCAGAGAAACCGCGACTCCAGAGCCGTATCGAGCGCCTGTTGCAACGTACTCGCCCGAAGATTCAACCAGCCACGGCGACGGCAGTTCGAGGCCCGAATACGGGAACCGTCAAATGGACTGCGTAAGCGACCCATCGCCGGTACTAACCTCACACATCGCGGACCTGAGCACCATCGGCTCTATCCAGCCACCGTCTGTCATCAGCGGCAACTGGTACAAGAATCGCTCATACCTCAATATAGCCGCGGAACACGGCGCGCTTGCTCCCAGCGTGACCGTTTATGCCCCTGCAGATGCCACATTGACGGGCATTACGTACTACCTGCAGCCCATGAACGACATTGATGGCAACCTACTCGATGTACCTCAGTTCGAGCTAAGGCTCCAGATCAGCTGCGAGGTAACCTACGGCTTCGACCATCTGACCGAACTAGGCCCGGGCATTGCGGAACTTGCCCCAGCAGAGCCATCGACCTCCACCCGTGACGCGGAGAAGTCCGTCTCCTTCGAAGTAAAAGCCGGAGACGTCCTCGGTTACACCACGGGCACCATCGTGGCCAATAGCTGGGATTTCATATTCAGCAACACGGCAGTGGTGAACAGCTTCGCCAATCAGGAGCGCTACGAAAACACCGGTGACTAGCAGGTGCTTCTGTACGCAGAATGCCCTTACGATTACTTCGCCGACAATATGGGCGACGAATATAGGGCTCTGATTGGAGCTTCGAGCAGCGATTCGTCTGACTCAGCCTGCCACACGTCTTACGACATTCCGGGCGGAATCTACGGCGGCTGGTTCCAGGCTCCCTTCGATGATGAGGACCTTTTCGCGCGCGCCGACTGGGGAATGGCCATTGCAACGATGCCTGACGGCGCTATCAGAGTGAACGAGGAGAGCAACTCAATCCGGCTGCGTCCAGAAGACGAGACCTATCTCGACCCGCGTACGGTCATCGAAGAGCACTGCTACGCCTCTGCCAGAAACACCGGCGGCCAAGGAGGCTGGCACGTCTACCTGAAGATGCTGACGCCTAACACCATGGGCGTAGCCTTCGACCAAGGTTCCTGCCCCAAGAGCCTTCCCGCCGATTATTCTGTGTATTACAGGTAGGTTTAGGGGAGAAGGGGGTTCGAGGCAGTCCACCGGCTTCTGGACACCCTCACCTTAGTCCTCTCCCTGAGGGAGAAGAAACTGTTCCTTCCCCCAAGATGGGGGAAGGTTAGGATGGGGTGAAAGCACTGCCAACACCTAGGCCTCGAAAGACCCAAATCCCCTAGGCCCTCAATTGCCCCGTAATTCGTAATTCAAAAATCATTGGGCGGTGCGGCCGCCATCGATGACAAGCTCGCTGCCTGTGACGAAGCCTGACTCATCAGAGGCCAGGTACAGCACCCCGTAGGCGATATCCTCTGGCTGGCCGTAACGACCTAGCGGCACGGACCACGGCAGCACGCCTCCCTCCAAAGATGCCAGACTGAAGTCCAGCATAGGCGTCTCTATTGGTCCCGGATGCACAGAGTTGACTCGGATGTTGTCCGGCGCATACTGGATGGCCACCGCCTTGGTGAATATGCGAACTGCGCCCTTTGAGGCATGGTAGGCCGTGGTGCGATTGCTGCCCACAAGACCTGCCCCAGACGAGATGTTGATGATAGACCCGCCTCCGACGCAGCGCATCTCCGGCAAGGCGTGCTTGCAGCCCAAGAAGGTGCCCTTGGCATTCACGTCCATTACGCTGTCCCAGATAGCTTCGGTGGTGTCCAGCAGCCCTTCGTTGCGCAGTATTCCAGCGTTGTTGACCAGGATATTCAGCTTGCCATAGGTATCAACGGCCAGCGAGACGGCTGCCTTCCAGCTAGCCTCGTCCAGAACGTCGAGCCGCACAAAAGTGGCCTTCCCTCCGGTCGCGACGATTTCGGAAGCCAACGCTTCTCCCTGCTCCTCAGCCAGATCGCCTATGACGACAGCGGCGCCCTCGCTGGCGAACAGCTTCGCCTCTGCGGCGCCTATGCCGCCCGCGCCACCACTAAGCAGCGCAACTTTACCTTCTAATCTCATGTTCTTACCCCAATCCCGTTTGTCATCCCACAGTCTCAGAGGGAGTGTATTGACCAACAGCCATGCCCGTCAATTCTCGCTAGCACCCTTTATTAGCAAGCGCGACACATCTGTGAAATAATAGGCCGGCCTTCCGACTGCACGCCCCAAAGTCGGTGGTCCGAAACCAAATCCCATTTGCCGGAGATACAAAAAATGAAGTTTGCGCTGATGACACACCTTCCCTGGCCAGAGGGCAAAGAGCCTAAAGATGTGCTGGCTGAGACCATAGAGGAGGTGCAGTACGGCGAGTCGTTGGGCTTTGACAGCGCCTGGTTTGCTGAGCACCACTTCACTCGCTACGGCCTGGGCTCATCATCCATGCTGATAGCCTCAGCCATCGCTGCCAAGACCAGCACCATACGCCTCGGCCTGGCTGTGCTGGTGCCGCCTCTGCACAACCCCATTCGGCTGGCAGAGGACACGGCGACCCTGGACCTGGTAAGCAACGGCAGGCTGGACGTGGGCTTCGGCAGAGGTGCCGCACGATACGAGTTTGTGCCCTTTGGAATCGACACCAATGACACGCAGGACCGGTTCCAGGAGTCCGTCAACATGATCGAAGGCATGTGGACCACAGCCGACTACACCAATCACGGCCAGTACTACAGCGTCGAGAAGGCGAACCTGGTGCCTCAGGTAGTTCAGCAGCCTCATCCGCCATCGTTCATCGCCGCTACCCGCACTTCGGCAACCCTGGAGTACGCTGTAGCCAAGGGCTGGCCTACGATGGTCGGTCTCACCATGGAGACAGAACCGGGTATCGAGCTTTGTCAGCGCTACGCCGCCATGTCCAAAGAGGCCGGAATAAACGTGCCGTCCACGGCCATACCCTTCTTCCGCCACGTCTACGTCGCCCCTACTGAGGCGCAGGTGGTCGAGGACACGCAAACGGCCCTACAGTGGATGATCGACATGCTGCAGTGGCGAGGGAAGCTCACCGAGGGCAGCGAGATAGACATGAACCTGGATAATTGGCGAAACACCCGCACAGAATCGCCCCCGACCTATGATCACGTCCGCAAGACACGGGGCGTCATAGGCACCCCCGACCAGTGCGTCGAGCAGCTAAAAGCCATGGAGTCGCAAGGCATAGGATACTTCGGCTGCAACTTCGCCTTCGGCGGAATGGACCACGACAAGATCATGGCCTCGATGAAGCTGTTCGCAGAAGAGGTAATGACGAGGGTGTAGTTGGCAGTTCTTAGTGCTTAGTTTTTAGTGCCTCATTTTGCGTTCAGGGCGGACTTGTCCTGTAGATCACATCGGTTCACTTACTGTATAAAGTCGCGCGATTTATTTTTGAAAACTTTCGGAGGATAGATGCAATATCGTACGTTAGGAAAGACAGGCCTGAAGGTCTCATTGGTGAGCTACGGGTCAGGTGGACCCAGCAAGCTTGGCCAGAATACCGGCCTGTCTTCGACCGAGCAGGATGACCTGGTCCAGCACTGCCTGGACGTCGGCATCAACCTGTTCGACACCTCGGAGGCCTATGGCGACAGCGAAGAGATACTCGGCAGAACGTTCGCCAACAGCCGTGCGCCCCGCGACTCCTACATCCTGGCGACCAAGTGCCGGTACAAGTCAGGAGGAAAGCTTCGCAGCGCTGCGGATATCAAGGCTTCTATAGACAATAGCCTGCGCCGTCTGCAAACGGACTGCATCGACATAATGCAGTTTCACGTGCTGAACTCGGCCGACTACTTCGACGTGGTCGACCAGCACTACCCTGTACTGGCAAGGGCACGGGAACAGGGCAAGATTCGCTTCATAGGCTTCAGCGAGCATTTCATGGGAGAAGGTGACCACAAGAGCGTTACCGTTGCTCTGAAGTCCAACCCCGAGCTGTGGGACACGATCATGATCAAGTACGGCATCCTGAATATGTACGCAGACAAAGAGGCCCTGCCTCTGGCAATTGAGCACAACGTCGGCATCATCAACATGGCTGTCATACGAGTGAAGCTACCCAATCCGGAGTTGCTGCAGGAGCAGATCGCCACGTGGAAGGCCGCAGGAAAGATCAAGAGTGACGACCTTCCTGACGTGAATCCGCTAGGTTGGCTGGTCCATGACAAGGTTGACTCAATTGTGGACGCCGGCTACAAGTTCGCCGCAGGTCACCCGGCCATATCCACTGTGCTGACCGGCACCTCCAGCGTGAAGCACATGGACGACAACGTGCGCGCCCTGGAAGATCCCACTCTGCCGGAAGAGGACAGGGACCGGCTTCAGCAGGTATTCGGCGACATCGACGAGTATATTTAAGGCCCTCGTCACATTCGAATACTAAAAAGTCCAACCCAAATCAGCAATAAATTGCTGCTCGTTGATGCAACGGATATCGAAATGCTCGCAAACATTAGGTATGCGTGATGCATTTGGCCTATACGTTTCCTCAGTTACCACGGTCCCATCACTAACACCTGCAGACGCTATGACGAATGAGTCGGCAACAGGCCTCCCCAAAAGCTGACTCTGTGCCGAAATTAGTTGACGGAAGTTTGGGTATCGCAAATATTCTTACAACGAGTTCACTTTCTTCATCAGTCGGGGAAAGAAATATATGTGAATTCCCGTTGCACCAGTCAATCAGGTGTTCCTGCACTGCTTGAACGTCGAGTTCTCTCTTCACCTCTCGAACAGAAATTATGTCTCCATTTGTAACTTCAATTTGCCAATTGGCCCAGAAAGTAGGAAAGCTACTTGGAAAGTAATTTTGCAAAACGCGAAAACTGCTAGTGTCGAATACGTACGGCATTAACTGGAAGATCTGCCAAGAAAAGCTTCCTCAAGTGCTGGCAGATTTCGCACTTTAACATTCATGTACTCTGAAAGTTGCTCTGCCGTACAACGCCCCTGCTTGTAAAATTGCTGACTTCTTCAAATGTGAACTGTTCTGCAACTTGAACCTTTTCGAGCCGCCGCACCTGAGTATCAAACGCTTGGGCGCGACGGCTCGCTATCGTAACCGGGTAGGTAAAGCTACGTCTTCGGTAACCTACTCCACAGGGTCCAAGCCGAGGGCAATGCGTCCGTTGAAGGAGTGCTTCTTGCGCTCCTGGAATGGATGGTATTGGGATGTGGCAGCACCCACCTCATCAATAGCCAGCAACGGCCATTCATTTGATGCCGCTCCAAACCATGGCCTCTAATTGGCTATGGCAATTCTCCTATGCGGCGTGCTTGACGGCTTCAGGGCGCGTTGCTACACTCGCTGCCGAGCCACGACAAGGCTTCTTGGCGATAAAATATGGAGGGTTTCAAATGATCTACGGCGCGATAACAAATTCCTGGAGGCAGCATCTTGCCGACAACGATCTGCCCGGTCTGGTGACGGAGGCCAAGAAGCGTGGAGCAAAGCACGTAGAGCTGAGGCAGACCTGCCTGGGCGGGTGCGAAACTGGCGAGGGAGAGGACTGGCGGCCTGTTATGGGAGAGCTCGAATCGCTGGTGTCAGCTAACCAAGACATCACCTTTAACCTGGCTCTGGCCTGGCCCTGTCTCACCGAGAAGACGGACCCTGTAGGAGAGCAGTTTCAGGCGGCATTGGCAGCAGCCAAGCTAGTGAATCCGCAGTCGCCACACCTACGCATCGTCGATCCTGCGCGCTTTGAGAAGGCTTGGGAGACGCCTGACGACCTGCCTGAAGAAGCAATGGACCTGGTGGGCATGACAAGAGAAGCGGCTCGCCAAGGCGTTACGTTTTCCATTGAAAACTCGGGGCAACCCATACGAAGCATGGCCTTACTAGTCAGAGAGATTCGATCGAAACTGACCAACGACGAAGGCGCGCGCCTGGGGATTTGCACCGACGCCACGAACCAGCTGAGGGGCTACCCGGACAGCGATCCCATAGGCGAGATCGATGCGCTCCCGCTGGACATGATCAAGATTGTGCACTTCAAGCAGGCTGTCGACGGGACAGCAATCCCGACCGTGGATGTCGGCGACGTCGATTGCACCCGCATGCAGAAGATGCTTGAGGATAAGGGTTACATGGGCGAGGCCATCATGGAGATACCGCCCCATGACCAAGTCTTCGACAATCTTTCGGCCAGCTTCTCGTTTCTACAGGCGACAGCCTCAGCCAGCTAGTAAGAAAGAAGAGTAAGCGTGTAAGACGAATTGGGACAGGCCGCTAAGGCATTGCCGTCTGTTCCAATTCCTTACTTCTCCCAGACCTCACTCCCTATTGTTCAGCCCTTAATGCTCCCGGTGCTTCACAGCCCTGTAGAGATATAGACCTGCGGCCATAGCATTTCCACCTAACACAGCCCCGGACATCATACCCACAAACATGTGTGTCCGAGATAACACTTGAAGTCTTGTGACGCCCGCAAACAGCGCGTAATGGGTCTCCACTCCTCGTATCTCGTTAACCACCCAGGCGGTTGTTACGGCCGCTATCAAAATATAGACAGCAAACACAAACTGAGTCTTTCGAGCACTATGAGTGTTCCACCAGGAAAATGCTGTTGGCACCGCCGCCGCTAACCCTACTATCAGAGCTTGGAGGAAAAACTCCAAGCCCAAACTTAAGTCTCTAGTGTTAACAGTGACTTCAAATGCTCTCCAGACGAGGAAACTTAGTACTAATGCTGAGGACAGCCCAAGGGCGCTGCGGGCCAAGAAGGTGATCAGTAGAACAATTGTCATATATATTTTGTTGCTTTCAGATGCACAACCTGCGATGGTTGGCGGCTAAATTTCGTCGCGAAGCATAACGCCAGAGGGGCTCGTCATGTCTCTAAGCCCTCTGGCGTTACGTTATCTCAAAAACAGGTCCAACGGATGTAGCCTTAACTACCGGCCTATCAAGACTGCAAATCCCTTGAACCTAAGCTGCCAATGCACTAATCCATTAACTGCCTGAGGCGCGGATCCAACCGGTCACGGAGCCAGTCCCCGGTAAAGTTAAGGGACATTACTACCAGGAATATGGCTATTCCGGGCAGCACCGTGGGCCACCAAGCGGAGCTGAGGTAGTTTCTACCTTCATTAACCATTGCACCCCATGTAGGAGTCGGTGACGGCACACCTGCCCCAAGGAAACTCAAGGCTGCCTCTGCGAGGATCAGATTGCCCACAGCCAATGTTGCAATAACAACAGCAGTATTAAGCACACCGGGCAGGATGTGGTAGATAAGAATTCGAGGCGTCGAGCAACCCGCCACACGAGCCAGATCAACGTAAGGCTCGTTCTTTATGGACAGCGTCTGGCTTCGGACTACCCTAACGAAAGGGTTCCAAGCCAGCAGGGCCATCAAGACCAAAAGCAACTGCAGACTCTGACCGAACAGCAGCACGCATACCAGAGCAACCATCAAGAAAGGTAGCGCCTGCCATATATCGACAATTCTGGATATGACCTCGTCGATCCATCCACCTGCATATCCGCTCACCACACCCATTGTGGTGCCTACGAGGAAGCCGAAGGTCAGTGCAATGGCACCAACCACCAGCGATATGCGGGCACCGAATAGCAAACGGGAAAAGACATCCCGACCGGCATGATCAGTTCCAAAAATGTGTTCCGCTTTGCCATCCTCCATGAATATAGGAGGATTATGTCTGTTGCGGATGCCCCCGGCATAGGGATCATGTGAGGATAATAACGGTGCAAACAGGCCAGCGAAAATTAGGGTTCCAAGTACGATCATTGGTAATGTGGGCCAGCGTCTCGTGAACATCCAGACCGCCCTTAGTTGTCTAACTACGGGCGGGTAATCTCGAATACCCAGGAGATTTCGGTCCGTCGGTGTCATCTGCATATAACCAAATACCTCAACCGTATCGTATTCGGGGGTCTATAAGCGCGTAGAGAATATCTGCCACAAACGCGAATGATACGTAGATGCCAATGAAAACGAATACAGTACCTGCCAATAGCGGCCAGTCATTGTCATATACGGCTTGTTGCAGCGCAACTTGTCCGATTCCTGGCAAGGAGAAGATTATCTCTACAACTAACGCCCCATTCAAGTAGTCAGCTAGTAGCACCAGAGCTGACGTAAGGGGAGGAATAACGGCGTTCTGCAACGCATGCTTCCATACGACAGTGGTCTTACTCGCACCTTTGGCGCGGGCGAGCTTAATATATTCAGAGTCCAGTATGTCGAGCATTGCTGAGCGGGTTAAGCGCATAATGCCCGCCGACGCAGGCCACCCGAGAACAATACAGGGCAAGATCCAATATTTCACGTTGTCCCACGCCAGCGGGAATCCATCTTGCCTACCTAACGTGCCTGCGGGAAACCAGCCAAGTATTACAGCAAAAAGCAATATTGCCATAACACCCGTCCAGAACTGTGGTGTAGCCTGTCCGATCAGCGCAAATGTCCGACCGCCATAATCCCACACGGTGCCCCTCTTGACCGCTGTCAACACCCCCATGGTGATTCCTACAACTATGGCAAAAATCCACGCACCCATTGCCAAACGTAGCGTCACCGTAATATGATCGCGGACAATGTCTTTCACCGGCCTAGCGGTGCCTATGGACTGGCCCATGTCAAAATGCATGAGCTTCCAGACCCAAATGCCGTACTGCTCAGGTAGACTTTTGTCCAGGCCCAGATCAGCCCGGACCATCGCGAGGAACTCTTCAGTCACCTCGACCTGTGTATCACCTAGGTACAGGTCAATCGGGTCAGGACCAAGCCTGCTCAATGTAAAAATGATCATAGTAGCTCCAATAATGGAGATTATGATCGAAAAAAATCTTCTCGTTAAGAAACGTGCCATGGCGTAAACACTAACCTCGTTGTCGCTCTTGGCCAAGCAGCCTTAGCCCGGAGGGCAAATCCCACCTAAAGGGAATTCTGACCATCGCACCGCGATACATATCTCAGAGGAGAGGGGGCCAATGCCCCCTCTCCTCTACTTATTTCTTCCCGTTATTTCCTAGTTGACCGGAATTATGTGCTGCGGCCTACCCCAGTATCCACCAGCTGAGGATCGTGATTCCCAGGAAACGACTGTTTCTGGATTCCCAGCAACCCCTCGAGGCGGCTGGGAAATGCCGCTATAGAGCTGCCAGTAAAAGTAGTAGTCGACCATGTCCAGGTGCAGAGCTTCGCGGGTTGCCTTGTCCCGCTCACCGTTAATCTCCATGAACATGTAGTCCAGGTACTTGCTCTCGAAAGCGCAACCCCAGGCAGGTCGGCTGAAAGTGCTGTCTGAAGGGGGAGGAGGCCAGTCCATTGGATAGTTGGCCGTCTCCACGCTGCAGTTCTTGACAACAGGCCAAGGCTGCGAGCGGTCCCTCATCCTAGGAACAACCACAGAACCATACTCTTCTGTCAAGAGAGTAGTCCTGACACCAAGTCCTTCCCAGCCAGCGGCAACCGCGTCAGCCTGCTCCAAGCAGACCGGCCCAGTCTCACATCGGTACTTATTCATACTGATTTCGAACCTGACTCCATCGGATCCTCTTGGGAAACCGGCCAAGTCCAGGAGACGCTCTGCCTCAACAGGGTCCAGACCGACCTTCCAGGGCCATTCGTAGTCTGGCTCAACTGCAGGGACGTCATACTCAAGCCAATCTGTGCCTGGCCCAAGTAATGAATTGTTATTGTACTTCTCGTGCGAGGCATTAACCATCGCCTGAGTGACTGTTCGTGTAGGATCCCAACCCGGAAACTTGGGGCCCATCAACTCCAGGTAAATTGGGGTACCCTTACCACCCTGAAGCTCATCCACGATTCCCTCGCGGTCAATAGACATACCTAGCGCCCAGCGCACTAAGCGGGCCTGTTCCATGTCAGATACACCCGGTGGATTGTTGTCGTCGGTGTAGCGGCAAGGCTTACCGGCGTCACACCATGGGTTACCGAGGTGTGGGAGATCGGTGTCATACACGGAAGACAACCAGGGCTCAATACCTTCCTCGGTCTTTGCATTTGTATCTGTCCATAGGTTACCCGGCCAGATAACGGCAAGCGTCATCGTGTCCTTATCAGACATTGTCGGGTAGAACTTTAGCCCAAGACCAGGGAGCTCCCTGATCCTACCAAAGTCGATCTCTCCCAGGTCTGCCTGTCCAGTCTGCATCATAGCCACACGGCTCTGGGTATCAGGCACCTGAATTACAG
>Ga0209501_10000973_pt1 | contig 32711 bp, 32 predicted proteins | sample ArcticOcean_MG_C_4_FD_187434 | JGI IMG/M metagenome (GOLD analysis project Ga0209501, IMG submission 187434) | Marine microbial communities from western Arctic Ocean - ArcticOcean_MG_CB4_134 (SPAdes) (version 2) | ecosystem: Environmental > Aquatic > Marine > Oceanic | place: Arctic Ocean...
TCTCCACTTTTAATTAATTTCTTTTCATTTTCAAATCTATTTTTCATATATTGATTAATCTCCTCAAATTCTTTTTTATTATAAAATGATTCCAATAATGGTTGAATTTTACTAAAATATTCTATTGTCTTTTCTCTAAACTCTTCTTTTGTCGGATTTTTCACTTCATTAATTCTAAACCATAACATTGCCCAACTTGCACCTGCAATATGTGGTAAAAGATCTAATGCTCTTATAATTTCAAACTTTTCGTCGTCTCTCATCTGTAATCTTACAATTTTTCTGCTATATGTTTTGCAAAATAAGTAACAATCATATCTGCACCTGCACGTTTCATTGAATACAATATCTCTTTAGTCGTCTCTTCTTCATCTATCCATCCTTGCATCGCTGCACCTTTGACAAGTGCATATTCTCCTGAAACACTGTATGCTGCAACCGGAACATTGAATCGTCTTCTAGTTTCTGATATCAAATCCAAATATGTTAATGCAGGTTTGATCATAACAATGTCTACTCCTTCATCAATATCTGCTTCAACTTCTCTCATTGCTTCTCTTGGATTTGTAAATGGAACTTGATATGTACGTCTATCACTAAATTGTGGTGCACATTCTGCTGCATCTCTAAATGGTGAATAGAAATTTGATCTATGTTTCGCTGAATGTGACATAATTGCTACATCTGTAAATCCTTCATCATCTAATGCTTTTCTGATTGTTTTAACTTGTCCATCCATCATTGCTGAAGGTGAAACCACGTCTACACCTGCTTTAGCCTGACTAACTGCAATTTTTGCTAGTGTCTTTAAACTGGAATCATTATCAATTTTATCATCATGAATTAATCCACAATGCCCTGATGTGGTATATTGGCAAAGACAAACATCAGCCATTATTACAATTTTATCTCCAAAATTTTTCCTAATTTCTGCTATTGCTTTTTGAACTATTCCATGTTCTACAAATGCTGATGTTCCTTCGTCATCTTTCTCTCCTGGAATTCCAAATAACATAATTGCAGGAATTCCTAATTCTGATATTGTGTTTACTTCATTTACTACTTCTGATAATGGAAGTCTTTCTATTGCTGGCATAGAATTAATTTGTTTTTTGGCTTCAATTCCCTCTTCAACAAAAACTGGACAAATCAAATCTTTTGGTGAAATTGAAACTTCTTGAACTAAATCTCTCATTTTTTGACTAGTTCTTAATCTTCTTAATCGTCTTTCAGGAAAATTTGCCATGGTCTAATTATGTTTTAATTAAATATAATTCCTAAGCAGGGATTGATTTCTCAATATCAAATTCATGCTCAACAAAATACTCTACTCTTGTCTTTTTGAATTCTCTGGAGCTAAAAAGAATCTTGTATTCTTCGACATCAATCTGATTCCGTATATCACTTGCCATCTTTTTTGCTTCATCAATTGATTTACAATGTATCATTGAAAATACATTATATGGCCAATCTGGATATACTGGTCTTTCATAACAATGACTAACTTGTGGAAATGCTCCTAATTTTTCTCCAACTTGACTTATTCTGTCTTCTGGAACTTTCCATACAATCATTCCATTAGCTGTAAATCCTGCTTCTCTATGTCGAAGTATTGCTGCAAATCTTCGCATTACTCCAATACTCTCATAATGTCTTAATTTTTCAAAAACTTTTTCTTCTGTTATGCCTAATGCATCTGCTGCTTTTAGAAATGGCCTATCTATAATTTCAAAATCTTTTTGTAACTGTCTAATGAATTCTTTATCTTCTTCAGTAGCAACAAAATCAATTTTTTTAATTTCTTTTTTTGCTTCTGAAGGTTTTACGTCATGTTTTTTTGTATCTACCATGTCTAGTTTAACTCCAATCTTGAATAATTGAAGTGTTGGTAACATTCTCACTTTTTTAATTCCATCTAATTTTGAGAATTTATCTAACTCTGTTTGTAAATCTGTACCTGGTGGAACTGCTAATGTAAACCACAGATTGAATTGATGTTCTCTTTCGTAATTGTGACTTACTCCTGGATGCTTGTTTATGTGTTGAGCAACTTTTTCTAATCTATCGGCCTCAATTTCCATTGCAACTAGAGAACTAGTATATCCTAATTTCCTAGTATCAAATATTGCACTTAATTGTCTTAAAACTCCTTTTCTCTTCATTTTTGTTAATCTGGTTTTTACCTCCTCAGATGAAATACTGAATTTTTTTGCAATCTCATCAAATGGCCTTGGAACTAATGGGAAAGTCCATTGAATTTCATTTAAAATTTCATTATCAATTTCTTCCATATTTGACATATATACAAAATAATGAAATCAATTAAAAAATGTAACGTGTATCTTGAATGTATAAATTAGATTTTGTTAATGGCAGATTGTTGATAATTGATCTTCATCTAAATGGAAAAATTGTTGTTATTGTTGGAGCTGGAAATGAATCTCTAAAACGGGTAAAATTACTCGAAAATGAAAACTGCCAAATTATTGTAATTGGAGAAAAACCTAGTCTTGAAATAAGAAGACTTGCTAGAACAAAGAAACTCACACTAAAAAAAACTAAATTAACTTCATCATTTTTCTTAAAAAAATATAAACCCTTTCTAGTAATTGCATCTACTACTGATCATCTTCTAAATCAAAACATAGTTCAAACCGCTAGAAAAATGAAAATTCTCGCATATGCATCTGATTCACCGGAGTCAAGTGATATCTCTTATCTTTCATTAATTGATATAAAAAAAACAATCAAAGTAGCAATTTCTACTGGTGGCAGTAGTCCAATTATGGCAAAAAAAATCAAATCAAAAACTGAGATATGCTTACAAAAAAATATTTCAAACCAAGATATACAATTAATTAAAATTCAAAAATTTGCACGTAGTGAATCCCAGAAATTCATCACTACCCAAGTTAAAAGAAAAAAATTCCTCTATGCGTTGATGAATGATAAACGTGTTAAAGAGTTATTAAAAGATGAAAAATACAATGCAATACAGACTGTAATTAAAAAAATGGTGAAAGATTGGGAATGATAACAAATATTATTAATGCAAGAGTAACTTTCAAGAAATCTCCAATTCATATACTTGAAAGATTTTCATTGGGAGATTCTGAAAATGCATATAGATCTTTCAAAGAACATACCGGATTATCTGAATGTGTAATATTACAAACATGTAATCGTGTAGAGATTTTTGGTTCCGGTAATGAATTTGATATGGATGAAATCAAAAAAACTTGGGCAACAATTTCTGGTTTAGAAGAAAATAGCTTTAAAGAAAATTTAGAATGGTCACAAAATTCTGAAGTGTATGAACATTTACTAAAATTAACTTCTGGTCTTGATTCCATGGTTGTAGGTGAAGAGCAAATTATGACCCAAATCAAAGATTCAATTCAATCTGCCAAAAAACTAAAAGTTTCTGGTGAATCTCTGAACACATTATTTGATAAAGCGATTAGAGTTGGTACTCGTGTTCGTACTTCAACTGGTATTAGTAAAGGAAGTATTTCTGTAGGTTCTATGGCAGTTAAGCTTGCTGAAGAAAACCTTGACGAAATGAAATCTAAAAAAATTCTTTTAATTGGTACTGGAGAGGCTGCAACACTTGTTGCAAAATCATTAACAAAAAGAGGCTATCCCTTCTTTATCTCAAGTAGAACTGTTGAACGCTCAACCTCATTTTCTAAAACCGTAGGTGGTCAACCTGTTGATTTCAATTCAATTTTAACTGGATTTGAAAAGTATGATGTTGTATTTGTTGCTACAACTGCTCCTTACTTTTTAGTAACTTTTGAAAGAATACAAAAGGCTCTTGAAACTAAAAAAACAGGTATGATGATCTTAGATCTTTCTAATCCTCGAACTGTTGATGAAAAAGTTGCTGAACTTAGTGGAATAAAACTAATGAATATTGATCAAATTGCTGAAATGGTTGATAAAAATATGAGACGCAGAATTGGTCAGAAAAACTCTGCAGAAGAAATTATTAAAGAAGAATTGCCAGTATTAGAAGCCACTATGAAAAGATTAGAAGCTGAACCTATTGTAAAAGATGTTTTCAAAAGTACTAATGCAATTAGAATAAAAGAACTTGAAAAGGCATTCAGTATGTTAGGTGAACTAAATGATTCTCAGAAAAAAATAATTGAAGAATTAACCAAATCTGTTGCTGAAAATATAATGTCAACTCCTATGAATAACCTTAGAAAAGAAACTGAACATGGAAACTCTGATGTTATTGATGTAGCATCAAAACTATTTAATTTTAAAAAAGAAGATAATCAGTAATTATATCTCATTTGATTTGCTTCTTGTTTGAATCCAATTCTTTCATAAAATGGAATAAGCTCACTTTTGCAATCTAAAATCGTTTTATAACAATTCATTGCTTTTGCTTTTTCTAATAATGATGTAACAAGTTTAATTCCTATACCTCTACCTTCGTATTCTTTTGACACAACAACATCTTCTATATGTCCCACTTTTCCTCCATTGTGAATAAATTTTTGTTCAATAAACAATGTGGCCGAACCAATTATTTTTCCATTTTCTTCTACTACATCTATGATATGACCTGGGTTTGAAATAATTTTTCTAAGTATATCCTTTCCAATTTCTTTATCAAGATCACTTGCTTTTCTTAAGCTGTCCAAAGTTTCTAGAAATCCATTTTCAATGTCGGTTTCAATTATTTCTCGAATTCTCAAATCTGTCATATTCTCAAATTTTTCCTAATCTTTTACGATATTCTTCATTTGCTTTTTCATAGGTCTCTTTATCTCCAATATCAAGAAAAGATTTGTTTGAAATTATACTATCAATTTTCTTTTTTTGTTTCATTGCTTTTTTGACTACGTCATCCATTCCAAATGGCTTGTTTTTTGGAATTGATGAAAAAATTTCAGGTTCCATAATGTAACATCCCATGTTAATATTTGCATTAATTGTTGGTTTTTCTTTCCATGCTTTTACTTTGCCATTTAGTGATGTATCAATAACTCCATATTTTAATTGGGTTTCATATTCAAAAAGACTCATCGTAATGAAAGATTTCTTTTTCTTATGTTCTGAAATCATTTTTTTTAAACTAAAATCATAAATTGAATCTCCATAAATGCATGCAAATGTTTCATCTATGAATTTTTCAGCAGTTTTTAACTGTCCTGCAGTTGCCAATGGTTTTTTTGATATGGCATATTCTATGTTGACACCGAATCTTTCTCCATCTTCAAAATAATCTTCTATGGTTTTTCGAAGATAACTTACACACAATACCACATCTTTAATTCCATTTTTTCTTACCCATTCTATCAAATGTTCTAGAATTGGTTTTTCACCTAATGGTAGCATTGGTTTTGGGAGAAATGTTGTATATGGTTGTAATCTGGTTCCTAAACCTCCTGCTAGAATTATTGCCTTCATGAATTTGTATGCACTTTTGAGTTCTATTTATGTTAAATTACACAATCTTTAGTGATTTACTGAATTAACAAAATTTTCTTTATGACTTGTTCTGGATTAGTTCCAAATATTATGATCATCGGCTCTTTTCCAATGTCGCCTTTATGATATATCATATCTGGTTTTGTAGATTTCAAACAACTGGAAATTCCCCATGATATTGATGAATTCTCTTTTTGTTTTGAATTTTTGGATTCTTTTTCTCTATCATAACTTATGACTTTCATTCCTTGTTTTTTTGCTTTCGTAATCAAACTTGGTTCATATTTTATGTTTATAGCAGAACGAATTTCAGGAAATTTTTTGGAAACTTTTATGACTGCAGTTGCTACATGTTGTGAACCTCCATAAGTTAGTTCTCCTGCTTGAATAATTTTATCTCCAGCTTTAACTAATCTTCCTGAAACCCCTAAAACATCATCAATTTTCTTTGGTTTAACTTTTGAAAAAACAAAATTTGTTTGACATTCGGGAATTAATTTTGAACTATTTTTTATATTTTGAAAATCAATAATTGAATTAGAAAGTTCTTTTTGGATCTCTGATATTTTTTTATAAGTTACGTTGATTCCTTTTCCTAATTTTTTAGAATTTTTTATAGATTGAAATACATAATCTTTTGCATGCTGGGCTGCATCATGAATTGATTTTTTTAATGCAAGTGATGAAGCTATTGATGCAGAATAATTACATCCACTTCCATGATTAATCATTTCAATTTTTTTACCTTTCAAAATATATTCTTTTTCTGATTCTAAAACAAAATCTTCTATCACTTTTTTTGATTCATTATAGCCTGTGATTATAACATTTTTTGCTCCTAATCGTTGTATGTTTTTTGCTGCTTCTTGAATGGATGATGTTCCTGCTAGGATTTTAGCTTCTTGCTTATTTGGAGTAATAATTGTCGCTAATGGTATTATCATTTTTTTATAATCTTTGATAGCTGATTTTTTCAGAAGAATAGTCTTAGTTGTAGATTCAATTATTGGGTCAACAACAATTGGACATTTTTGTTTCTTAATTATGGAATGTATTATTTTGATTATTGATCTGTCATACAACATTCCAATTTTAATGGCATCAATTTTGAAATCATTTAGTACTGATTCTAATTGAGATTTGATTATCTCTGATGAAATTGGTAAAATTTTAGAAATTTTCTTTGTGTTTTGGCTAGTGATGGCTGTAATTACCGTAAAACCAAACACTCCATGGTTTTCAAATGTTTTGATATCACTTTGAATTCCTGCACCTGATGATGGGTCTGAACCTCCAATAGAAAGTACATTCATGCTGATCGTAAATTAAACGATTGTTTAAATCCACCATTTAATAATTTGATATATGGCAACTCAAATGACTTCTGCACGTAGAGGTGTAGCTACTGATGAAATGAAACAGGTGGCAAAAGATGAAGGTGTAACTCTTGAATGGTTAATTCCAAAAATTGCTAGTGGTTCAATAATAATTCCTAGTAACAATGTTCGTAAAGAAAAAATTCATAATGTTGCAATTGGTAAAGGCACAAAAACAAAAGTGAATGTCAACATCGGTACTTCCACTTTGAATGTGAATATAGATGAAGAAGTTGAGAAAGCCAAAGTTGCAGTAAAATACCATGCAGATACAATTATGGATCTTAGTGATGGGGGTGACGTTGGAATTGTTAGAAGAACACTATTAGAGATTGCGCCAATTACATTTGGAACTGTACCAATTTATGAAGCATATAATTTTGGAGTTGAAAAACATAAAAACCCATTAGACATAACTGAAGATGATTTTCTTAAAGCATTTGAAAATAATATAAAAGATGGAGTTGATTATACGACAATTCACTCTGGTATAACAAAAGAAATTGCTAAAAGAATTCTAAAGGTAGAGCGTTATGCAGGTGTAGTTAGTAAAGGTGGAACTATTACTGCAGCTTGGATGTTAAAATATGATAAAGAAAATCCTTACATTACTCATTATGACTACATGATGGAATTAGCTCAAAAATATGATGTCACATTTAGTTTAGGTGATGCACTAAGACCTGGTTCAATTTTAGATTCACATGATGAGTTACAAGTTCAAGAAATGATTAACATATCGCGATTAGCCAAACGTGCAAATGAAAAAGAAGTTCAAGTTATGGTTGAAGGTCCTGGTCACGTTCCATTGAATGAGGTTGCTGCAAATGTAAGATTGGCAAAGTCACTAATCGGAGATGTTCCGTATTATGTTTTAGGACCTTTAGTTACTGATATTGCTTCTGGACATGATCATATTGCAAGTGCTATAGGTGCTGCAGTATCTGCTAGTGAGGGTGTTGATCTATTATGTTATCTTACTCCTTCTGAGCATCTTGCATTACCAAATGCTGAAGAAGTAAAAGCTGGCTTGATTGCATATAGAATTGCAGCTCATGCAGGTGATCTTGTAAAATTAAGAGAAAAAGCAATAAAATGGGATATGAAAATGACTGAAGCACGAAGAACTCTTGATTGGGAGAAACAATTAGCATTATCCATTGATCCTGAATTAGCAGCAAAGATTCATGGAAGGACCGGTCAACATCCTGGAAATAATGTGCCATGTACAATGTGTGGAGGGGCATGTGTCTATCTGATGTTGCCACAACAACGAAAATATGAAAAAAATCCTGAAAAATTAGAACAATCTACCTAACACCTTATCCAAACTTGGGACTGTTGTAAAATTATCTAATTCGTCTATCTCTATCCATTTTGCATCTGAATTTTCCCAATTCAATTCAATTTCTCTCTTATTACAAGAAAATAAAAATGGATATACCTCCCATTGATGATTTGTATATTGTGGCGACTCTATCAAAATTTTATCTCCTTCTTTAACTAATTTTATATCTGATTCTCTGATACCGACTTCTTCATAAATTTCAATTTGTGCTCGTTTAATTGGTTTTTCACCTCCTTCTATTATACCGCTAATACCTGCCCAAAGATTTTTCATACTTTTTACTTTTTCACTTCTTTTAAGAATTAAAACTTCTTCTGAATTTTTTAAAAACGAGGTAACAATTTTCGTCTTATACATTATTTCTCAATTATATTAATCATTCTTGTTAGTTTCTTGTATGATTTTTCTATGTCAACATGTTGAGAAATTTTTTCTTTATTCATGTTGATGTATTCGATTATCTCTTCACTCTTTCCTTCTTGTGCAGATGTAAGTAATCTTCCTATATCTTTCCAAAATTCTTCTGCAACTTTTCGTATTTCTGGATTAGAAATTATACTCTCAATTAATTCTGGAGATTCTGTCATAATACTTTCGGCTAATATTTTTTGAACTTTGAATGTAGTTCCTGCCATTTTTTCAGTTAAAGAATTTTTATCATCTTTTCCTAGAATATTTGCAAATGCAATATTGATTAGATGTGTTAATCCTAATATCATTGCAATTTTTTTATCATGCTCAGTGGAATCAATTGTAACAAAACTTCCATCAGGAAATAGATTTTTTGCAACATCTAATTCTTTCTTTCCATCTTTAATTGGTATCAAAATTATATTCTGATTCTTAAGATTTTTTATTCCTGGTCCAAACATCGGGTGAATACAAATTGGTGAAACCTTTGCAGGAATTTTTCCTAGCGCTATCGCTGTTTTAGCCTTTTGCGAAGTTATATCAATTAGATATGACTCTCTCTTCATCTCTTTTGCAATCAATCTGATTATTTCAGGAGTTTTCCTTGTAGGTGTAGATAATAAAACATAATCCATATTTAATATTGCACCTATCAATGATTCTGCTTTCTTTATATTTTTTAAAACTGGATTTGTGTTATCAAATCCTGTAACTTGAAATCCTTTTTTTACAAAATATTCTGAAAACCACTTACCCATTGCACCACCCGCTCCAATTATTGCAATTGTTTTAACCATTCTACATCTATAACCTAGTTTTTAATATGTCCATGCCTTCAATTAGTGTTTTTATATCTGAACATGCTGATATTCTAAAGAATTCATTATAGTCGCCAAATCCTATTCCTGGTGCTATGGCGACTCCATAATTTAACAATTCTTCGGATAATTCTGAAGTGTTAATTGAATTCTTGGTACGTGCAAAAATGTACATTGAGCCATCAGGTTTCACAAATTCTAACTCCATCTCTTTACAAAGTGCTTGCAATTTTGTTAATCTCTCTTTCATTATCTTTCCATTATTTGTTACATTATCATCTAATGATTTCATAGCTGTGTACTGAATTGGTTCTGAAACATTTGTTAAACATAGTGCTTGCAATTTTGTTAATCTCTCAATAATCTTTTGATTAGAGATCAAATATCCTATTCTATATCCAGTCATAGAGTGTGATTTTGAAAATGATTGTGTAACAATTGATTTTTCATAATCATATGATAAAATACTATTCCATTCTGCATTGGAATAATTACTGTAAATCTCATCACTGAGAATATACAATTCATATTTTTTTGCAATTTCTATAATTTGGTCTTGTAATTTTCTAGGCAAAATCTTTCCCGTTGGGTTATTTGGGTAATTAAGAACAATCATCTTTGTGTTATTATTAATGCATGATAAAATTTCATCTACACTTGGTTCCCACTTATTCTCTAATGTCGTCTTAACACTTCTGACTTTAATTCCTGCATTTATTGCACATTGTCCATATGCTGGCCATGCAGGTTCAATAACAATAATCTCGTCCCCTGAATTTAAGAGTGTAGTTATAGCTAGAAAAACTCCAAATCTCGCACCTGGAGTAACCATGACATTTTCTGAATTAATCTTCCCATCAAAATTCTTGTTAGCAAATTCAGCTAATTTTGTTCTAAACTCTGGTAATCCTTTAGCTGGACCGTATTTTCCAAATCCTTTATCATACACTTCTGATAGTGATTTTTTTACTGTAATTGGAGGTTGAAAATCTGGTTCTCCTACCTCTAAATGAATTATTTTTTTCCCTTGACGTTCCAATTCCTTCGCTTTAAGAAAAATTGCTAAATGTGTATTTGATTCTGAAGATTGAACTTTCACTGATTCATTTAATAAAAAATTTAAAAATTTGAATGCTGTATTTGAATCAAAATTAATTTCTAGGCATTGTTTTTTTACTAATTCTCTGAGCTCGTCTTCTCTTGACTCATTGGATACGCTCATCCCTTGCTGATTTTTTATTTTCCCAATTTTTTGTGCAATTTCTGTTCTTGTTTTTAATAGAGTTAGCATTTCAATTGTAATCTCTTCGATTCTTTTTCTTAATTTTTCTAGTTCAGTCATTTTTATAATGTTGGTTTTATGAAACCACCAAGTAATGCATGGTCTGCTATGGTTAGTGCAACCAATGAATCTACTACTGGTGGTGCACGTGGTACCACACAAGGATCATGTCTTCCTCCAACTTGTAGTTTAATTGATTTCTTTTTCTTTATGTCAACACTTTGTTGAATCTTAGAAATTGATGATGCAGGCTTGAATGCAATTCTAAATGTAATTGGCATTCCATTTGAAATACCTCCTAAAATACCTCCTGAATTATTTGTTTTTGTTAAAATTTTCCCTCCTTTCATTACGTATGCGTCATTATTCTCTGAACCAAATTTCTCGGAACCTGCAAATCCTGAACCAAATTCTATTCCTTTTACAGCCGGAATTGAAAAAATTGCTTTACTTATATCCGATTCTAGTGAACCAAAAATTGGTTCACCTAACCCTACAGGTAAATTTGTAGTAATTGACTCTATCACCCCTCCTAGCGAATCTCCTTTTTTTCTAGCATTCAAAACCACATTTTTCATTTTTTGAGCAGTATTTTTTTCCGGACATCTAACCTCATTTGTATAGATTGATTTAAATTCCATTTTTGTAGTTTCATTCTTCATTTTTATTTTACCTATTTGTGAAGTGTAAGAATTGGTTTCAACTCCAATTGTATCTCTTAGTAATTTTCTTGCAATTGCTCCGCCCATTACATGTGTTGCAGTTAATCTTCCAGAGAACCTCCCTCCTCCTCTATGATCATTAAATTTTTTATATTTCACATATGCTGGATAATCTGAATGTCCTGGACGCATTTCAGTTCTTAGTTTCTCATATACAACTGACTTTTGATCTTTATTCCAAATAATCATGGTAATTGGTGCTCCTGTAGTATATCCTCTAAAAGTACCTGTTAGAATCTCTACTATGTCTTCTTCTTTTCTTTGTGTAGATACCAGTGATTGTCCAGGCTTTCTCAAATTTAGCATTTTTTGAATATCTTTTTCTTCTAATTCTAATCCTGCTGGGCAACCATCTAAAACTGAGCCAATACACTTGCCATGACTCTCGCCAAAACTAGTAAGAATTAATCTTTTACCAATTGAATTACCGCTCAACAATCAAAGATCGTTCATGATGTTTATAATCCTTCTATGTTAGTGATGTTTGCGCCCACGTTTACAAGATCTGAAATGAATTCTGGATATGAAACTTTTACTGCATCTGGGTCTGAAACCGTACATTCGCCTATAAACATGCCAACAATTGAAAATGCCATGAATAATCTATGATCATTTTCTGAATTTAGTTCTGCAGGAACTAATTCTGAAGATTTCTTGATAATCAATCCATCTTCTTTTTCGTTTACATCCAATCCTATTTTTTTTAATTCTCTTGAAATAATTGCAATTCTATCTGTTTCTTTATACCTTGCATGTTTAACATTAAAAATCTCGATTGGCTTTTCTGATTTTAATGCAAGAATTGCAATGGCAGGTAGCAGATCTGGTGTATCTGATAAATCAAATTTCCCCCCCTTTAGTGAAATCGGTGATTTTGTTGTGATTACGTCATCTTCAAGTGTTACATTTACGCCTAATCTTTCTAAAATATCTACAATCGCTTCATCACCTTGTGGCATATCTCCTAAACTTATCTCAACATTCAGTCCATCGCCTAACAAAACATTTGCCGCTAACAGTAATGCTAAATTTGAAAAATCAGATGGAATTGAAAATGTAGTTGGCTTGTAAATTTGATGCGAAACAACATATCTCTTGTATTTTTCTTCAGTTTCTGCTTTAACTCCAAATTTCTTCATAATTGCTATTGTTAAATCAACATATGGTTTTGATACTAATTCATTTTTTACATTGATAATCAATCCATCTTTCAATCTAGGTGCAATAATTAATAATGCAGAAATAAATTGACTAGAGATGTCTCCATCTATCCAAATTTCTTTTCCTTGAATTTTTCCATTGATATGTATTGGGGGCTTTCCATCATTTGATTCAGTCTTTACTCCCATTGTTTCTAATGCATCTAAAATAGGCTGCATGGGTCTTTTTCTAAGGCTATCATCTCCAGTTAATGTTGTATTTCCGCCTGACAATGCAGCGATTGCAATTGCAATTCTAATGGTTGTTCCAGAATTATCTGCATTTATCATTGAGTTTTGAACCGTTTGATCAATTGTATTTTTAATTGTTACGTTATTTTCTACTTCATCAACTTCAACTCCAAATCCTCTACATGCATTAATTGTTGCAATAGTGTCATTAGAACGAAGAATTTTTTTTACTATACTTTTACCGTCAGATAATGCTGCAAGAAATATTGCTCTATGAGTATAACTTTTATTTGCAGGGCAAATTATTTTTCCACTTAATTTAGATTTCTCAATTTTACAGTTCATGAACTTTTGCCTTTTTATTGTTAATATTTGATGTGAATATTTTCCCCTCTAATCCTGATAACTCTTTTACAATTCTTGTTTTATTTTTTTTATCACTAATTGCTATTATGGATGGTCCATTACCTGTTATGGTTGCACATTTTGCTCCTTTTTCCATCAATTTCATGATTAAATTTGGTTCCGCATTTAAAATTGCTGTTGTAGCAATTCCGTTTAATATTGCAGCATTCCAATAATCTGAATTTTTAGATAACTCCCACGCTTTTTCAAATGCAGGTTTAAAATTTCTCAATTTTTTTAAATTTCCCCTTTTTCTTGATTTTGGTAAAAATACTATTACTTGCAAATCTTCTGGTGCATCTTCTCTGTGGAATAATTTCATTTTTGAATTATCGGTTACATTAAATCCGCCAAAATAGCATGCACATGCATCATCATATGCTCCTGTAATGCTCACTTTTGTTTCTATTGATGTCTTAGATCCAATTTTCAATATTTGTTCATCGGTCATATTATAACCAAAAGCTTTTGAAACTGCTAAAACAACTGCAGTAGAAATTGCACTTGAACTTTTTAATCCATATCCTGTTGGTATGTTGGAGCTAAAGTCTAGTTCTAATTTTGTATTTTCCAATTTTCCCCTAGGTACCATGTTTTCAATTACTTTGTTGATAAGACGTGAACTTATTGTTTTATTTTCTGAAGTAATATTAATTCCTGTACCTTCTTTTTTTGTTAATGTGAGCTCAACAAATGTATCAATTCCTAATGTGGAACCTTTTCGTATGGCAATTGCATTTACTATGGAAACTGCACCAAATACTTTGGCAAATATCTGTGTCATCAGAATCCTCCTAAAATAGAACGTTTCATTGCTTCGTATGGGGCTTTTTTATCTAACCAAATTTCAAATGAACGTATTGCTTGACCAAGCAACATTTCATATCCAAAAATTATTCTAGATTTTTTTTCTTTTGCTTTATTTATTAAATCTGTTTTAATTGGTTTGTAAACTATATCGTACACTGTTGTTTGCTCGTCCAATAATTTATCACTTATCACACTCTTTTCATTTTTTAGTCCTAACGATGATGCGTTTATTATAAAATCAAATTTTGAATTAATTTCTTCTATTTCTTCAATTGTTTTTGAATTTGAATTTAATCCTATTTTATTTGAAAATTTTGCCAATTCATCACCATTTTTTTTTGTTCTGTTAACAATTGTAATCTCTTTTGCATTTTCTTTTTGTAATCCAGCTATGATCGCTCTTGCAGCTCCTCCTGCACCAAGCATGAGAACTTTTGAATTTTTTATTTCAATCTCTTTTCTTTTTATTGGTTCTAAAAATCCATCCATATCTGTATTAAACCCTCTAAGTATTCCATCATCATTTAGAACTGTATTCACAGCTCCAATCTTATTACAATTTTCATCAGTATTATCCAAATATTTCATCATTTCTACTTTGTGAGGAATTGTAACATTAAACCCTGCAATATTGATTTTTTTCAACGATTCTATTCCCGTAGCTAATTCCCCTTGAATTACTCTATATGCAATGTATGTGCATTCCATCTCCAATTTTTTATATGCAGCATTATGCATTGTGGGTGATAATGAATGATCAATTGGGTCTCCAATCACTGCAAATGTTTTTAGCATATTTGTAATCCAAATTAGATTGATATAACCTATTCATTGGTAAAAAAAATTTTCATGATAAAAATTAATTCTAGCAAATACTACAAGAATTATGCATAAACACATCATCTTACTTTTCTTTCTAATCGGTGTGTCATTATTTCCATATTCGTATTCGGAAGGAATTCCTGATTGGGTAAAAAATAATGCTTCTTGGTGGTCTGAACGACAAATTTCTCAGAGTGAATTTACTAATGGTCTTGAATTTCTAATAAATGAAGGAATAATTTACATTCCAGCAACAGAATCTGGCATAACTGGACCTGATAAAATCATTCCTGATTGGGTACGAAATATTGCTGGATGGTGGTCTGATGATTTAATTCCAGATTCTGAATTTGTTAACGCCATTAAGTATCTGATTCAAATTGGACTAATCGAAGTTGATGCATCAAGTCCAGAACTTACTTCAGAAGAAATCCAAACTGTTGTTAGTGATGATGTTACAGTTCCACTCCATATGTTATTTGAAGGTTATAATCATGTTCCAAATAATGAAAAATTTATTTTAGATGTAAAAATATTTGATGCAGAAAAATATTCTGGAACCAAATTTGGCGGTAATATTGATTATGTCATTGATGGTGTAAAAATTGAATTAATTTTAATTAATGAAGAAAATGAAATTATCCATACATCTAATGGAATAACTAATAAGGGTATTGTAAGATATGAAGTTTTGCCTAATGAAACTAGCTTATCTGGTGGTTTGTGGCTATTAAATAATGAATACACTGTCAAAGTTACTGCATCAAATTTTGAACAATCTATAGAAAAAAATTATTATTTTGTTGTAAGACATCCTACTTCTGGAATGTAATCTTTGAAAATACACTCCTTGCTTTTAATTCAGTTCCAAGTTGAAATATCATTTATAGGCTTAGCTAAAAAGAACTAGATTTTAATATAGAGATACTAAATTTTTGTTAGGTAATAAAATGTCAGAACCACAAAAAACACTAGATGTAAGAGGATTATACTGTCCCTCCCCTGCAATGCAAACTGTGGTTGAACTTTCTAAAATTCAAGTAGGTCAAACACTTCTTGTTTTAGCTGATGATCCTGCTGCTGAAGATGACATATCTGATCTATGCCGAACGCGTGGTCATGAACTTGTAGAACTGAAAAAAAATGGCGCCGATTTGGAATTTACTATAAAAAAGATAAAGTAATTTTATTTTTGCTCTGACAAATACTTGTCAACATCAATTGCTGACATGCATCCAAATCCTGCTGCAGTGACTGCTTGTCTGTATCTGTGATCATGAACATCGCCTGCAGTGAATACTCCTTTTACACTTGTCTCTGTGTTATTTTTTTGAACAATGTATCCATTTTCATCCATCTCAAGTTGTTTCTTGAATAATTCTGTATTCGGTTCATGACCTATTGCTACAAAAACTCCTCCCATTTCCAATGTTTTACTTTCTCCCGTCTTAGTATCTTTTAGAATTATTTGTTGAACTTTTTGGTCTCCTTTGATATCTTCAACTGCACTATTCCAATGAACCTCAATTTTCTCATTGTTCAATGCACGTTCTTGCATGATTTTACTTGCTCTGAATGTGTCACGTCTGTGAATTATGTGAACCTTTGCTGCAAACTTTGTGAGAAATGTTGCCTCCTCCATACATGAATCTCCTCCGCCAACTACTGCAATATCCTCATTTCTAAAAAATGCTCCATCACATGTTGCACAATATGAAACTCCTTTTCCACTGAATGTTTGTTCTCCTTCTATGCCAATTTTTCTTGGAGTTGCCCCTGTGCAAACTATTACTGCTTTTGCTTCATACTCTTCTGAACCTGTTAAAACTTTGAATGGTTTTGCACGAAAATCAACATTCACCACAACATCATCCAAGATTGTGGTGCTCATTCTTTCTGCTTGTTTTCTCATTGTTAGCATTAGATCTGGTCCCATTATCCCCTCTTCAAATCCTGGATAATTTTCCACATCTGTTGTATTCATCAATTGACCTCCCGGTAAAAGTCCTGAAATTAATAATGTATCACGTCTAGCTCTTGAACAATAAATTCCTGCAGTATATCCTGCTGGCCCTGCACCAATTATAATTACATCGTATGATGTCTTTGTTTTTTTTGGAAAATCTGGAGTTTTTGGCTCGTCATTAGATCCCATCTCTTCCATAACTGTTGAACTATCGTCACTTGACATCACAATCAATTAATCTATGATTACAATTTAAATCAATTTAGTATTCTGGAAATCTGCTATGTAGTTATTTTGATATAAAACCCATCCAAAAACATATAATTTTCCACATCAATTTTACACTCAATCTCTATTTGGTTTCCCCCGAATAGTTTCATGAAAAATTTACCTTTGGAAACTGGATAAGAATAATAATTAATTACAAATCATATTATTTTTGCAACTATAATTATTATCTCCAATTTCATTTAGTAATATAAATTCTGTTCCTTGTAATTCTGTTTCAGTAAAATTTAGTTCAATGAAGGTTATAGAATCAAAATTACCATTACTCAAATCTGCATTATAAAATGAAGTTGATTGAAACCATGATTCTGAAATTTCAAAATTTTTCATCTCTGAGTTGGTGAAATCACTTTCTAGAATACTTATCAGCTTTCCTGAAATTCCGTTTAATTTTGCATTAGTAAAATCACCTCCAAAAAATTGCACATTGTACAAATTAACAATACTCAAATTAGCATTTGTAAAATTAGCAAAATATATCATCTGTTCTTTCTCAGTTTCCATATTACCAAATTTTGCATTTGTTAAATCAGTATTACTAAAATTAGTTCTAATTGATTCATTTTTAATTACAACCGAAGTACACGCAAAATTTTTAATAATATTAAGAATTGGATTTTCATCATTACACTGTCCAACGTAATACGGTGTAAATTGTACTGGTTTAGAAAAAATTGCTTCAATAAAATTTACATTTTTTAAATTTGCACCCATAAAATTAATTCCACGTAAATCCATTCCAGATAGGTCTTTTCCTTGTAAATTTGTATTAGAGAGATTTGCACCACGAATAATTGTATCACTAAAATCTACATTACGAAGGTCGTGTCCTGAAAGATTTGCACCAGTTAAATCTTGTTCTTTTAGATCAATGTTACTCAAATTAACACTTCTCAAATCTTTCCCGACAAATGATTTTGATATATCTCCAAATTTATTTTTTAATTGAAAATATTTTCCTTGTTTATTGCCTAGTTCACTTGTATCTACAATCTCGTCTTGATATGTTTCATCATTTATTCCCAATTCGTTGAAAAGATATGTTGTGATTGGAATACTGTTGTATTTTGAAATATTTTTTGTAAATTTCTCTTCTGAAATGAATGATGGATCAATCTTCTTCATTGTAATTTCAAAGAATTTTTCAGCTAAAATTAAATTTCCAGTCTGTAACACATGCCCCTGATCCCAGTAAATTGCTCCATCAACATTATCAAAGGCATCACGAAAATCATACGTTTCACAAACTCCTTTGCCGCTTGTTCCTTCCATATCTTGACCTAGTATGTGTAATTGTCTTGCTAACCAATCATAGGTTGGTTTTCCTTGTATCAATTGATATCCATTATGATCTTGACCTGTTAATGAATTAATTTTTTCTTGTTGTGTTAAAATTTTATTCCCAAATCCTGCAATAGGTTGTAATGTAACAATCACCTCAAATTCTTCTTCGTATCCGATTGTGCAAACATCATTCCATCTGTTAATTGTCACTTCTACAGGATAATCTGCAGAAAGATCGTTCCATCCATCATACAATATAACCAGATCGGGATTATAATTGATAATTTTTGTTTTAATTAATTCTAATTCTGATTTTGTATTACCTCCACTTATTCCTGCATTAATTACTTCAATTTCAAGATCTAAATTTTGTTTATCAAACATTTTTTGTAAAATTGTTGGGATGGTAGTATCATTTGTTAAACCTGAACCAACCAATGTTGAACCTCCTACCATGAATATACGATAAGTATTAAATGATTTTTCTTCAGAAAATTCTGCTACACGAAAACCTTTACTGTTAAAATCTAAATTACTTTGATATGGTATTAACTCTACAGTGTTAAATTCATGTTCTTCGCATGCCTGAATAATTTTTTGTTTATTGTTAAAGAAATTTGAAATGTGTTCTACACATTTACTTTCAGATTCTATTTGTATAATTCCAACGTTCACTAAAAATTTAATCGAATTAACAAACTCATCTTCAGAAATTGCATCTGTTGCCCACCATCCTGCTGTATTTTTTACCCAATCTGGAACTCCTTCATATGATTTTGAATTACTTGATGCTGACACATCGATTATTTCCTCATTAATCAAAAATTCTATTGCATTTACAAACTCATCTTCAGAAATTGCATCTGTTGCCCACCATCCTGCTGTATTTTTTACCCAATTTGGTGTGGAATCTGCAAATGCAGCTGGTAAAATAATAATGGAAACAAAAACAACCAGCAATCTTGATATTTTCCTCATTTCATCAAACATTGTTTATCCTTGTTAGAATATCTTTGTGTTTTTTACAAAGTTCACCTATCGTCACTTGTGATAATAAAAGATCTTTTTGCCAGTGAGCGTTATTCAACCTGCATTTAATATCTTCACAAAATGATTCTCCTGTTATATTGTAAAAAATAATTTGTAAGATATATCCTTCTAAAACTTTAGTTAATCTTTTATCATTATATTCTAGAACTTTTTCTTTGTATTTCTCTTTCACAGAATCTATTCCTAATCCTTGTGCTTTTAGTGACACTACTTCAAAATAGTATTCTCTTGGTTTTGCTGGTGCCTCGATTATTCCTGTGATAGAAATAATTGCAGGATTGGCACAAATTACTGCTCTTGCATGATATCTTTCATCATTTTCATCAAATGTACATGTAAGTCTATTTGTTAGAATAATGTGTATTGTTTCATTATTATCATTAAAACATCTTAGAATCCTTTGTAATTCAAATCCATCATACATGAAAACTTGATTTATCTCTTTAGCATCTTCAACTTTTACTGTTGTATTCATCAATGATGAATCTTGGCATAATTTCTTTTCAAATTCAATCTCTATACTACTAGATTTATGTTTTGAAAATGGATTTTTGATGTTTGAAACTCTACTATTTGATAATTGATTGATGTTTTTCATACTGAATTGTTTGAAAATATTATCTTTTATTTCCACTTGTATCGGAAAATGTTTTTCTAAGAAATTTGTTAATTGTTTAATGTCAATTTCTGGTATTGCAGGTTCTTTGTATAATATTATTTTTTTAAAGTTCAAATAGATTATTTTGGAATCTTATTATCGAATTCTTTAATCTTTTGATCAGTTATTTCTGCTGCCTTTTTTCCAGAATATAACATTGAACCAAATGTTGGTCCCATTCTTGCTAATCCATAAGTTTCAGTAACTGACATTCCTGCAGCAACTAATCCTGGATAAATCTCCCCTGTTTTATGCACAACATGTTCTTCCCCATCTTCTACCCACATTGGATTCATTCCTTTCCATTCAACAAGTTGTCTATCTACTAATCTTTTTACTGCAACTGAATCGTGCCCTGATGCATCAATAATCATTTTTGCTTCTAACGCAATTGGATCTACACATGTAATGTTTCGTGGTAGCGCTGAAACTGGCATCCAGTTTACAACAATTCCTACAACTCTTCCATGTCTCATAACTAAGTCGTCGAATTTTGTAAGATTCAAGAATTTTACTCCTGCATCACATGCGGCTCCAATTAACTTAGAAACTGCATGGGGCCCTGGTGTTAGGTATAGTCCTTCTCCAACTTTTTTGTAAGGTATTCCTAATTCATCCCAAATTTTTTGTGCTGGTGCACGTACTGTTACTGGATTCATCATATAACCTCCAAGCCAATATCCTCCGCCTAGATAGTTATTTTGTTCAATGACTAATACTTTGTAGCCCATTAACGATAATTCTCTAGATGCTGTTAGCCCTGCAGGTCCTGCACCAATAATTATGATATCACTTTCAGCTCTATCTTGCAAAACATCGTAAAACTCTTTTGCAATGGCTCTAGTAATTTCTACTTCTTTCACATCTGCAAAAATCTTATCTGGTCTCTGTTCATTCACTGACTCTTGCATGATTTTTTTTTAATTCTCAAACTCATTAATAGCTTTGGATAATAATATTCAAAATTAGGTTATACTAATACAAACCGGCAAAAATGTATGTTTTGTTTAATCGATATGTGTAACTTACCAATATCGAAAACTTATAACTATACTGCGATCAAAAAAACATAGATGGCACAACAGCTAAGACCATCAAAACCGGCTGATAAACAGCCAAAGATTGATTGGTCCAGAAGACAAGAAGCAGAAAATTTTGCAGAAACCGTGAAGCTATTCCGACAAGGCAAAATTGATCCTGACATGTTCCGTAGATTTCGTTTACAACATGGTGCATATGGTACACGTATGACTGATGATTATGCAATGGTACGAATCAAAGTTCCTGCAGGACAGGTATATCCAAACCAATTAGAAAAAATTGCTCAACTAAGTGAGATGTACTCTATTGGTAGTGCACATTTCTCAACTCGTGAAAATATTCAACTTCACTGGGTAATACTTGAAGATGTTTCTGAAATAATGCAATCACTTGCTGATGTTGGAATGACGTCTCGTGAAGCATGTGGAAATACTGTAAGAAATGTAATGTGTAGTCCATTGTCTGGTGTTTGTAAAGATGAAATTTTTGATGCAACTCCGTATGCATTAGCAATTGCAAGATTTATGCTTAGAAATCCAATATGTCAAGGACTTCCACGCAAATTCAAATTTAATTTTACATGTTGTGAAAAACATGGAATGATACGAATTGTTGATGTTGGCCTTTTACCTCAAATACAAGAACTTGATGGAGAGAAACAAAAAGGGTTCAAAATTTTCTTGGGTGGTGGATTGGGAAATCGTTCATTTATTGGTCATCAATTAGAAGATTTCACTCCTGTTGAAGATTTACTTTATACTTCTATGGCTGTGATTAGAATATTCGATAGATTGGGTGACAGAAAAAATATGGCACGTAACCGAATGCGTTATCTAGTAAATGACATGGGTTGGGAAAAATTCCAAAAACTTGTATTAAAAGAACGAGCTATTGTAAAATCTACGCAATCTATAATTGTTAAATTAAATATTGATGAAAACATAGATCAAATTCAAAGACCAATTTCTGTTAGCAATGAATCTTCTTCGGTTCCTGATGGATTTGCAAGATGGCAAAAATCCAATGTAGAACAACAATCTCAAAATGGTTTTAATTCTGTATTCATTGGTTTAGAATCTGGAGATATCACTGCTAATCAATTAAGAAGTGTTGCAGAAATTATTCGTAATTATTCTGCTGAAGGATTTGCTAGAAATGGATTCTCACAAAATATTATTATTCGTTATGTTCATGATGATGATCTTAACTCATTATACTCTCAATTACTAGAAACAGGTCTTGCCAAAACTGGTGCATTAACAATGGCATCTGCAGTGGGATGCTCTGGTACGACCTCCTGTAATCTTGCATTAACAAACTCTCATAGATTGGCAAAAGAAGTACAACGAAAATTCTTGGAATTAAAACTTGATGATGATGAAGATTTGAGAGACTCTACTATCAAAATTAGCGGTTGCCCTAATTCGTGTGGGCAGCATGAAGTTGCAACAATTGGTTTCTATGGTGGAGGTGGTAGACATGGAACTGACATGTTCCCAAATTATACAATGTCATTAGGTGGTAGATTTGATGGAGACTCAATGCTTGGACATCACACTGCTCGTGTTCCTGTAAAACGTGTAATTCCTGTAATTCTTAAAATAATTGAATTGTATAAAGAAAATAAGCAATCTGATGATACATTGGCTAAATGGATTGATAGAGTTGTTCATGGAAATGAATCATCAAAAATTAATTCTGTTGAAATTATTAAAAAAGAAATTAATTCTTTTTTGATTCCTCCTGCAGTTGAAGATGAACCTGATTTCTATATGGATTATGGAAGTGATACCAGCTATCACACTGTAACTGGAAAAGGTGAATGTGCTGCATGATTGATTCTAATTTACCAATATTAACTTCAAAAATTCTTCATGAAAAAATTAAAGATAATTCCATTAGAATTGTTGATGTTAGACGTGAACAAGAATATCAGCAGGGTCATATCCCAAATGCAATAAATTTACCACTTGCAAAACTTCTTGCAGATGATAGTGCAGAATCTATACAAAAAATTGCACAAGATTTGGGAATATCTGATGAAACATCTGTGGCAATCTATGATGATACATTTGGAGCCTTATCTTCTAGGGTAGTATGGGCTCTACAATACATTGGGCATAAGGATGCTAAATTATTAGATGTAACATTTTCTCAATGGAAAAACCTCGGTTATGAAATTTCTACTGAAGTGCCAGAGATTGTATCTACAACTCATTCTGTAAAAATTAATCCTGAAATAATGGCTACTACCGAATATCTTGAAAAAGTTAAAGAAAATAAAAATGTTGTAATAATCGATAATCGTGAAAGACTAAATTATCTTGAACAGCATATTCCTGGTGCCATAAACATCCCGTATAGAACTCTTGCAGCAGATGGAAAAATTCTTAGAACAAAGGAAGGAATGAAAAACCTTCTAAAAAATAGAGGAATTCCTGAAGATGCTGAAATAATTACATATTGTGGGAGTGTAGGTACTTTATCTGGCCTTGCATATTATGCTCTCAAATCTGTTGGATTGCCAAATGTCAAATTGTATGTTCATTCATTTAAGGAATGGAAAAATCTTGAAAAACCAATTGACAAACAAGAAAATGCTAATTATTGGGATCTTTCTGCAGAGTGATAGAAAATGAAAGACATCAATGACATAATGCCTAAAGTCCATGATATGAAATGGGGGGCTTTACTTAACAAAAAACCTACTAACAAAAAAATTGAGGAATTAAATAATTTACTTCCTCACAATGGGCGTTGGCATACTGTTTACGAAGAAGATGACGTATCGATTATTGATGGTATTCCAATTATTAAAAAAGACAAAGATTCTATGACTTAATTATTTTGTGCAACATTAGCTCTTAATTTTTTTGTAACTGTAATTTCTATCGTCTCAAATAATTCAAGCATTTTCTTTTTATTATCAATTAGATAATCTTTACCTTTATCGTCTAATCTTATTTTAAATAATCTTATTTCTCTATGTTCATCTAAAAATTCATCAATCATTTGTTGTCCACATTTTGCTGGATTGATATATGTATCAAAACTTTCAACTATTTTTTCCATATCTTCATTTTCTATTGCAGTCATTGTTGCTTGAACTGCTAAACCAATTTCTTTGAGATTTTTAACAGGTGCTGGAACTTTTCCTATCTCCTTTGGACCAAGTAGTCCACGTCTCTTTGCACCAATTTTTTTTGCAACATCAGGTATCAAATCATAAATTGGTATAATCTGGTTAAATCCTTGCCTCTTTTCGCTTTTGATAACAATTCCTTTCAAGATTAATTCATCTAACCCTTTGTTTGTATCTTCTTTTCCTAGGAATGTAGTCCATACAATTGCTCCAATTGTATGATAACCTTGTCGTAATGATTCAATTAATACGACTTCGATAATTCTTTTGAATCCTTCCTCTGATCTCACATTTACAAAATCTTTGTCTTTAACAGCTTTTCTTGCATTCTTAACATCAATCTCAATTGAGCGTTTTAATGATTCTAATGAATCTGGTATTTGATTTAGCAATGAAAGATAACATGCTTTGTTATACCATGCCATATCATATGTGGGATCTGAGTCAATTGCTTTTTCTACACAATCTAATGCTTTAGCGTAATTCTTTTTTTCATAATTTACTAGTGATTTTAAATTCCATGCTTCAGGATTTGTTACATCGATATCTAAAATCTTATCATAAACTCTCATTGCTTCTGAATAATCATCTAAATGAAATCGCGAATATCCTAGTTTTAACATTGCCTCGACATCATTTGGATCTGCTCTTAATATCATCTCAAAATTTCTTACTGCTTCTTCTAATTTCTCATCGGCCATGAAATTGATGCCTTTTTTGTAAAGTCTATCTCGTTGATAATTTACATTGGTTAACCCTGTCTCTTCTTTTTTACTTAGAGATGTTTCATTTTTTTCATCTTTCATGAAGTAATTTCTAGCATTTAACGGATAAATATCAAGCTACTACTAGTGCCAAAGTTATGCCTAAAAATGCAAGAAAATGTAATTAAATACTAGATATTGAAAGAAACGATTATGTCTCCATCTGAACATTTCTCTGTTAAAGGTCAATCGCCTTACAAGCAAAAAAATGGTGTTTTTGAAGTAGAATTTGCTATAACTGAAGCAAAACCAACAGATGAACAAATTGCACAAAAATCTTTTCTTCCACTTTGGCGTGAAAAATCACATCTTAATATTAAAAATGGCAAATTTGAAGCTACTTTAGGTTCACAATCCAATCCATTACCTGAAAAAATTTCTACATTTACTCATGTTTGGATTATTCTTGTCGATCAATTTGCATCGGTAGGCTCTTCATTTGAATTTCAAGTACCTAAAACTATGAGACAAGTCTCTCAAAAACCAACATCTGAATCAGCTCAATCAAAAGTAAAACAAACCCTTCGTGGTTCAAGTACTGGTTCTAAGGGCCCACCTGGTAAACCTGGTCCTGATGGCGACAAAGGTGACAAAGGTGACAAAGGTCCTGCAGGTGACAAAGGTCCTTCAGGACAAAAAGGAGTTACTGGCGACAAAGGTGACAAAGGTGACAAAGGTTCAACTGGTCCAAAAGGTGACAAAGGTGACAAAGGTGACAAAGGTCTTACTGGTGACAAAGGCGGCAAAGGAGAACAGGGTGGACGTGGAATCTTGGGTGACAAAGGTCAAACTGGTTCACAAGGTTCTTCAGGTGACAAAGGATTAACTGGTTTACGTGGTGACAAAGGTGACAAAGGTTCAACTGGTCCTCCTGGTGTTCAAGGTGACAAAGGTGTTCCTGGTCATGTTGGTGACAAAGGTGACAAAGGAGTTACTGGTCCACTTGGCGAAAAAGGTCCAACCGGTCCACAAGGTACACAAGGTGAACAAGGAAAAGTTGGAATCACTGGTCCACTTGGCGAAAAAGGCCCTCGCGGTCCACAAGGTACGCCTGGAGACAAAGGAATAACTGGTGTTCCTGGTCCACAAGGTGATCGTGGAACAATTGGTCCACAAGGTGAACAAGGTCCTCCTGGATTAACTGGCGACAAAGGCCCTCGTGGTCCACAAGGAATTCAAGGTACACAAGGTGAACAAGGAAAACAAGGTCTACAAGGTCCATCTGGCGAAAAAGGTCCACAAGGTACACAAGGTCCACTCGGCGACAAAGGCCCTCGCGGCCCTCCTGGTCCTCCTGGTGAAAAAGGTGAAAAAGGTGGAATGTCTGAAGAACAAAAACAATTGTTCAAAGACATGCTTGACATTTTAGTTAGAAAGGGAATAATGTCTGCTGAAGAACAAATTGAATTACAAAGTCATCTGTATTAAAAAAATAAAAATTTAGAAATTATATATTGAAATATCAATTTTTCTACTCTATCTATTTCTGTAATGATTTAATTTCATCAACACTAAATTGACCTGGAGCGATTGCTCTTCCTAAAGAAACATAGGTAAATGGACTGCCTAAGTGCAAACATAAAATCCTTGAGAATTTTCCTTGTTCTCCCATACAAAATGCTATAATCTCATTCTTTGATTTGATGGAATAAAGTGACAACAATCTTGATGCATCTGAGACATTTTTTGCTACTGTGACAATCTTTAACATATCTGAAAACTTTTTCATTTTATTAAATCTAGATTTTAACTGTGATTCGTTAGGTGTTTTCTTAAAATCATGCCATGAAATTAGTAATTTACATTTGGTTTTTTTCAAATATATTGTTAAATTTTTATCTTTTTGAATTGTATTAAATTCAACATCAAGCAAAAATGGATTATATTCTGCAATTAATCGTAAAATTGATTTTCTTTCATACTCTTTCCCATTGAATAATCCTCCTTCAGATTTTGGTCGTAATGTGCACACACATCTTGCTAGATTTTTTTTAACATCTTCTAAGACTATTGGAATATCTGATTTCTTCAAATAATCAAATCGTATTTCTGCAAAATCTGATTTTGAAAGCGCCTTTTTTAAAATAACTTTGAGTTTTCTTGGGTCATTCTCGCCAATTGAGACACATGTCTTATACTTCATTATTTTTCAAGAATATACTCGTCCGATACTTCCATTCCAAAATGTCTTCCACTTGCCTCTTTTGAGAATGCTAAGACTGAATCGCCTTTTTTGAGATGTGTTACTGACACTAACTGCCCATTTGCTTTTACAAATCGTATAGTTTCTGCGTCTTGTGCAATAATTCCACCTATCTCATTTCCAACTTTAGCTTTAATCAATAACATTGGTCGTTTTTCAATTTTACACCGTCCGATTGCAGCTCTTCTTGCCTTTCCTTTTGAATTCAAGATTAAAACTTCGCTACCTGTTTCTAATTCTGATAGATACTTTGTATTTCCATCTGGTGATAATGTATAACAATGAACTGCCCCTGCATTAACCCTAAAAGGCCTTGGTGATGTAAATGATGAACCAACTGATTCATTGTGAACCAAAAACATGAAATTGGCTCTACTTCCAACCAACATTCCTTCTCCTTTGTGTAACATTGATGCTGTATCTACACAAACTCGTTCCCCATCTCCTACTTCTTGAATTTCTGTAATCTTTGCTGTACTCAAATCAAAACTCTTTGTTCCTAGGTTTACTAGAGTTTCTTGTACTTCTCCAATTGAACCTGTCTGAAATATTACTCCATCGACACCTACATCCAAAATAGAAAACATTTTTCTTACTTCTTTTTGGTTTTTAGCAATTGTGAAGATTTGTGTGTGAATTTTATGTAATTTTGCTATTATATTCTCAAGAGGAATTATCTTCCAATCCTTTACCTCAATTATAACAAAATCCAACCCCTTTTTTGCAGTCTCAAATACGTCATCAATGTTCTTGTTTGATAAAATTTTGAACTGCTTTCCAATTTTTTTACCTCTAATTTTCTTTCCATCCTTTCCAATTACAACATAATCTGCATTCGGTGTTGTAAATACTGTCTTCATTTTACTTTTTTTATCTGTAATCATTTTAGGATCTGCATAGATGTGTTTCACTCCTTCGTTCTCTAAATTTTTTATAAATTTATTTAGTTGACTTTTTCCAACTTTTGGTTGGACAATCAAAAGTTTATCAGTTACCAATTTTCTTTGCCATTTCTTTTGCAGTTTCTTTTCTGAAAATTATTCCTGCTAATGCTTCTACCATTTTATCTGGTGTTTTATGTGCAAAGATGTTTCTTCCATATGTGACTCCTTTTGCACCTGCAGCCATTGCATCTTCAGTCATTTGTAAAATATCCAAGTCAGTTTTTGATTTTGGACCTCCCGCAATTACAACTGGAACTGGAATGCTTTCTGTTACTTTTTTGAATGAATCAATATCTCCTGTGTACAATGTCTTGACAATATCCGCACCACATTCTGCACCAATTCTTGCAGTATGTGCCACAATTTCTAAATCATGTGGGTCTTTGACATTTTCTCCTCTTGGATACATCATTGCAAGTAATGGAACATTCCATTCGTGACATTCTTCTGAAATCTTTCCTAATTGTTCAATCATTTCTGGTTCTTCTTTTCCTCCAACGTTGATATGTAATGAAACCCCATCTGCACCTAATCTTATTGCCTCTTTAACAGAACCTGTTAACATCTTTCTATTTGGAGACAATGATAATGACGTGCTTGATGAAAAGTGAGCTAAAATTCCAACCTTTGTTGGTCTTGGCAATGTCTTGATAATGCCTTTGTTAACTATGATACTTGTCAAACCGTGATTTTCACATTTGTAAATTACATCATGTGGTTTTTCTAATCCCTCAATAGGTCCATTTGATATTCCATGATCCATTGGGATACAAAGCATCTTACCTTTTCTCATGATCTTACTTAATCGAATTTCTGTACCTGTTGCCATTAGTGATATCTTTGGTATACCATACTTAAAAATTGCCAAAAATGTATTTTTAGGCTCATTTCTTATCTAAGAATTAAATATTAATCTCAAACGATAGATTGTGATTGAGTCAATTAACACAACAAATCCACTCTAGTGAAATAGGTGATATTTTAGAAAATTCACTTAATGGAATTCGACCAAAAAAAGTCGATTATCTTAGATTATTGAAATCTGATGATGTATATCTTCTAGGACTTGTGGCTGGAAATATAACTCGAAAGAAATTTAGAAAAAAAGTATCCTTTGTAAATAACATCATTTTGAATTACACCAATGTTTGCATAACTGATTGTAAATTTTGTGCATTTTATCGTCCTCCTGATCATGAGGAAGCATACACCTTAACTTTAGAAGAAATTGAAGCAAGAGTAAAAACTGGTTGGGACATGTTCAAAATCAGGCAAGTCCTAATTCAAGGAGGTCATAACCCTAATCTTGGAATTGAATATTATGAAGATTCATTTAAAATGATTCGCTCAAAATTCCCAATGGTTGGTGTTCATGGATTATCAACATCTGAAATTGACATGATTGCAAGAGTTGAAAAATCATCCACAAGAGAAGTTCTATCTAGATTAAAAGATGCAGGTTTGCAATCTGTTCCTGGAGCAGGTGCTGAAATTTTAACTGATTCTGTAAAAGAAATAATCAGCCCAAAAAAAATTGACAGTGATGATTGGATTAGAATAATGAAAGAATCATTTGAATTGGGATTGCCTGCTTCAGCAACTATGATGTATGGTCATGTTGAAACTAATAATGATATTGTAGAACATTACGATAAAATCGTTAAACTACAAAAGAATCTTAATGGATTTATGGCATTTATTCCATGGAGTTTTGAGCCAAACAATACATTAATGCAAAAAGAGGGAACCGTTACTACAGGAGCAGGTGGAATTCAATTACTAAAAATGATTGCAATCTCTAGAATTATTTTTGATGGACTAATTGATCACATACAATCTTCTTGGCTAACAAATGGAATTGGTATGGCACAATTGGCATTACAATATGGTTCTGATGACTTTGGTGGAACCTTGATTGGTGAAGAAGTGGTTTCTTGTACTGGCTCCCGCTCCACTGAATTAACTGACACTAGAATTATTGATGCAATTAAACAAATTGGTTATTCTGCTGAAGAACGTGATAACTTTTACGAAACAGTATCCGTGCGTTAAATTCCATATTCTATCCATCTCGAATCAACTAATTTCTTAGTCTCATCATCAACCTGGACTTTTTCTTGTATTTCTCTTTCAAAACCTTCTTCTGCTGTTTTTTGCGTTGCATCGATTCCTAGTTTTGAGCCTAGATTTACCAACGGTGATGCAGGATCTAATGTATCGGTAGGGGTTTTATCTATAATTGTAATATCTCTTGCAGCGTCTGTTCTAGTTGTTATTGCCCAAATTACATCATTCATGTCATGCACATTCACATCCTCATCTACAACAACAAACATTTTTGTTAACGCCAATTGTCCCATTCCCCATAACCCCATCATGACTTTTTTTGCTTGACCTGGATATCTTTTCTTTATAGAAATTATTGCTAATCCTTGGAACCAACCTGCAGCAGGCATTTCAAAGTCTACTACTTCTGGATGGAACATCCTTATCATTGGCAAAAATGAACTGGCGATCACTTTGCCAATATATGCATCTTCTAAGATAGGTTTTCCAACAACTGTTGTAAGGTAAATTGGATTTTTTCTCTGCATTATTCCAGTTAATGTGAAAGTTGGGAATGGTTCTTTTGGAGTATAATATCCCGTATGGTCTCCAAACGGTCCTTCATCTCTAATGTCTGATGAATCGACATATCCTTCCAAAACAATTTCTGCATTTGCAGGAACCTCTACATCAATTGTTTTACATTTTACCATCTTAATTCCTTTTTTTCTTGTAATCCCTGCAAAAAGATACTTGTCTAATCCTTCTGGAACTGGCGCTACTGCTGAAAAAACTGTTGCAGGTTCTCCTCCAATTATAATTGCAACTTCTGTTTTGTTTGATTTTGTCATATCGTGATGTTCTGCTCCTCGTTTGTGTTTCTGCCAGTGCATTAAGGCATGAGTGCTATCTACTATTTGTATTCTGTATACTCCTAAATTCCTAATTCCTGTTTCTGGATGTTTTGTCGCAGTTAATCCAAATGTGATAAATTTTCCCGCATCTTTATGAAACGATTTTAAAATTGGTATGTCATCGAAGGTAGGATTTTCTTTTATTATTTCTGTTACTGGACCACTTTTTTCCAAACTTGGGAATGATTCACTCATTTTTGAGAGTTCAGGTAATTTCTTAATTTTATTAAGCATACCTTTTGGAATCTCCATTTTTGACATATCTGCAATTCTCTGCCCAATTTCAGTAAAGTCTGATGTCTCAAGTGATAACTCTAATCTCTTGATTGAACCAAATGCATTTCCCAAAACCGACATATCATATCCTTTCACATTTTCAAATAGTAATGCTGGACCCTCATCATACATCGTTCGACGTAAAATTTCCGCCAATTCGAGTTCTGAATCTACTTCTGTAGAAATTCTCTTCAATTCTCCAGCTTTTTCTAAAACCTCGATTAACTCATGAATGTCTTCAATTGGCATGTGCTACCCCTTTTCAAAAAGAAGGTATAAGCCTAACTCGATGTTCAAAAAGTCTTACAGCAAGAGTTTAATTCTCTTTTTTTGAATATGGTTTGTGACTGATTCCGATATATGTGGTGTTTGTAAAGGTGCTGGGGCAATTGAACTAATTGATTCTCAATGTCAATTTTGCAATGGCACAGGTGAAAATTCCACTGCAGCAGAAAGTTATCTAAAATCACATATCTGCCAATGTATTTTTCTTGATAGAAAGATGTGTCCAATATGTGAAAAAAAATGTCACCATGATACACCACATAGACCAAAAATTATAATCAGCCCAATAAATTAAGGCATAGGTGGAAGTTCACTTTTCCTTCCGTGTCCACCTGAACCAAACTTGCAGTAAAAACACATGTCTGATTGCATATAGGTTAGATGCTCAATCTGTATTGCGCCAATCTTTAATGCAATTTTTGTGAGAATTTTATACTTTAGTGGCATTGCTGGAATGACTTCTTTGATATAGACATCATAATGATCTGGACAAAACTTTAACGTAACACGCGCAGAAGCATCAGATCCTGCTTCATTTACTTGTTTTGTGAAATTGATCTGTTCTCTAATGTATTCATGTTTTGGGCAAGGGCAATTTTTTCCTCCTGGGTGTTTATACGCTGGTGTATTTTTCCAGTCGAAATCAGGATAATCTTTTTCGAAATCGTCCATACTATTCCATGTATATATAATTAATAAGACTAGATCAATAATCTCCTTATAGAAACATCATAAGCTAAATAAACACCTCAAATGACGTGAAATTATGGCTACAAAGAAAACAGCTAAGAAAACAGCTAAGAAAACAGCAAGAAAGACTATCAAGTCTACAACATCAAAAAAAGATCTAGAAGCCAAAATTACTAATTTAGAAGCAAAATTGAATAAATTAGCCGCAGCATCAGCAAAGCCTACTGAAACAGCTCCTAAACCAGCTGAAGTAAAGCTTACTGAAACAGCTCCTAAACCAGCTGAAGTAAAGCTTACTGAAACAAAACCTCCACCAAAGCCAGTAGA
>Ga0209501_10000976_pt1 | contig 32633 bp, 29 predicted proteins | sample ArcticOcean_MG_C_4_FD_187434 | JGI IMG/M metagenome (GOLD analysis project Ga0209501, IMG submission 187434) | Marine microbial communities from western Arctic Ocean - ArcticOcean_MG_CB4_134 (SPAdes) (version 2) | ecosystem: Environmental > Aquatic > Marine > Oceanic | place: Arctic Ocean...
AGCTGGCCGCACAGGCAAAGATTGTATAATCAATGTGCCCAGCGGTACAACTATAACGCGAATTGATTTAGGCGGGGAGAGAGAAGAATTGGGAGACTTAGTAACTGCAGGCTCAAAAATTATAGTTCAGAGAGGCGGTGGAGGTGGGAAAGGGAATGCTAAATTCACAAATCCTCAGAACCGCGTCCCTCTGCTTGCAGAAGATGGAGATATCCCCCAAGAGATTATCATTGAACTAGAAATACAGGTGCTGGCCGACGTTGCAATTATCGGCATGCCAAGTGTAGGAAAGTCATCCATGCTGAGAGTCTGCTCTAGGGCCAAGCCGGACGTTGCCGCATACCCATTCACGACGTTGGAGCCCGTTCTTGGATTTGTGGAGAGGCATAGACAGGAGTTTATTCTGGCGGAGATTCCTGGCTTAATTGAGGGGGCACATAATGGAGCAGGGTTAGGATATGAGTTTCTGCGGCATATGCAACGCGTTTCAGGGATCGTACATGTCCTCGATGGTACGTCTGAAAGCATAGTGCAGGATTACCTTCAGGTGCGTGAGGAGATGAGGCTGTATGACGAACGCCTGCAGGAAAAACCTGAACTTGTGGTGGTTAACAAGATGGATACCCCCGAGGTACAGGTTTTCAGCGATGAAATAGATAAATCATTGAAGGAGATAGGTCTCCAGGTACAATTTATCTCCGCAGCCACAGGAGAAGGAATTGAAGATGTTCTTGATAAGGTTATCGAGATGCTGGCAACCCTTCCTTCGGTAGAAGGCGCCAAAGTCAAACCTATTCCGGTGTTGAAACCAAGGTCCGAGATCAACGGAGCCTCGGTCCGTAAGGTTGAGGGGGCCTTTATTGTAAAATCAGCCAGAGCCGAGCGCATCGTCAGACGGGTAGACCTTGAAGACTGGGGCGTGCAGGCCCAGCTATGGGGTGAGTTTAAACGAATCGGAGTAGTCCGAGCGCTAGAGAAAGCCGGCGCAAAATCCGGTGCTACGGTCAAGATTGGCGATGTGGAGCTAGAGTGGAAATAGCATGAGGCTTGGCATTCTGGGAGGAACATTTGATCCAATCCATATGGGGCATCTCGTCATTGCCCAGGAAGCAGCATCAAGGCTCGCCCTTGATGCTGTGTGGTTCATCCCTACTGGGCAGCCGTGGCTTAAAAGCGGGAACAGGATATCCCCTTCGCATCACCGCCTAGAGATGGTGAGGCAAGCGATTCGGTGCAACCCAGGATTCAAGGCATCTACCATCGAGGTAGACCGACCGGGGCCGTCGTATACCGTGGATACGCTGGAAGCTCTGCGTGAGGGCGACGCCAAGGGTGATTCTCTCTTCTTCATCCTTGGTATGGACTCCTTGGAGACCCTGCACCGCTGGCACCAACCGGAACGCCTCTTTGAGCTGTGCACTCTGGCCGGGGTATCGAGGCCGGAGCACGGTGACTTTGATCTGGCCTCTCTTGACCGCATTCGCCCGGGAGCTTCCAGTGAAGTTGCCATCATCGACAGTCCTGATATAGGCATCAGCGGAAACGAGATACGTCGGCGTGTCTCTCAAAACCTGCCAATAACTTATTGGGTGCCGCGGGCCGTCGAGAAATATATTCACGAAAACGACCTTTATCAGGAGGCTGGCTTTGAGCACTGAGATTGCGCAGAAAATCCTTGAGCTTTCTGAAGAACTGGGAGCGTTGAAGTACGGAGACTTCACCCTGTCCTCAGGGGCAAAGAGCAACTACTATTTTGATGGGCGCCTTATAAGCCTGAATCCAGCGGGTGCATACTGGCTAGCCAAGGTCTTCCTCGAAGAGATGAAGGGACACGATATTGCAGCGGTGGGAGGACCATCAATGGCCGCCATCCCCATTGTCACCGCCATTGCTCTCACGAGCCAGGTGGAGGGCAACCCGGTGCAGGCCTTTTTCGTGCGTATGGAGGCTAAGGCACATGGCACGGGCCAGCAAATTGAAGGAGGTCTCGAGTCGGGAAGCCGCGTTATGATTCTAGACGACACCTGCACCTCCGGTGGGTCGCTGTTCACGGCCATCGATGCTGCAGAGGCCGTGGGCTGCAAAGTGGTGAAGGTGATGGCGGTGCTGGACCGCCATCAGGGAGGCAGCGATGAGCTTCGCCGACGCGGCTACGAATTCAGTACTCTGCTGGAACCAGCACTCGACGGCACTGTGCAGGTGGTGAGGTAAGCGAGGGCATTTCTTGACAGCCTAGGGCGTGCCTCTTATACTCGTGCAAACCATACATATCAAAGGCTGAGAACAGGGTAAGTAGGCCTTCTAAGCGGGACTCAGAGAGCCGGGTACGGTGTGAGCCGGCGTCAGCGCAGAGGACTGAATGGGCCTGGGAGCCGCAACCTGAACGCCCCCTTAGTGGATTGTTTAAGAGGGACAAGTAGGCTTTGCCGGGTGAGTCCCGTTATAGACTTAAGAGCCCGTCGCATCGGGCTCTATGGAGATAAGAGAGAGAGGAAAGAAGTATTCCTCTCTCCAGATTAGGGTGGCACCGCGGATTAAGACCCGCCCCTTTGAGGGTGGGTCTTTTTGGTTCATGTAAAATGAATGTGCCGCTCTGCGGGTTTGAGGAAAAAATATGAACACCTATTATCCATCGCTGGAAGAAGTAAAAGAATTATCCGGACAGGGCAACCTGGTTCCTCTATACAGAGAAATCAACGCGGATCTGGAGACGCCCGTTTCTGCCTACCTTAAGATAGCCCAACCTCCATACTCCTTCCTTCTGGAGAGCGTTGAGGGCGGAGAACGGCTGGCCCGTTACAGCTTTATTGGTACCGAGCCATTCCATGTGGTTAAGACTGGCCCGGGGCAATTTGACGGCGAGGTGGATCCGCTGGTGCTCATACAGGAAATGTTGGGAAAATATAGCCACGTGTCCGTGCAGGGACTGCCGCGGTTCCACGGCGGGGCAGTGGGTTATCTTGCCTACGATGCCGTTCGCTACTTCGAGCGAGTCCCGACACCCGGCACGGACTCCCTAGGGCTTCCGGAAGCACTGTTTCTGTTTGTCGACACGCTGCTGGTCTTCGACCATGTGCGGCATAAGATAAAGGTGGTGACTCACATACATCTGGACGACGGGACAGTCGAGAACGCCTACCAGGAAGCTATCGAACGTATCGATTGGCTGGTGGGGCGGTTGGGCAAACCCCTGACCGTGGAGCCTCGTTCCAAAGGAGAGGATGAAGGGCAACAAATCACCTCCAACATGACCAAGGAGCGACATGGGGAGTTGGTGGAACACATAAGGGAATACATCTACGCTGGCGATGTCATTCAGGTGGTGCTGTCACAACGTCTGGCAAGACCAACCAAGGCGTCTCCCTTCGATATATACCGGGCGTTGCGTACCCTCAATCCATCTCCATACATGTACTTCCTGGCATTGGATGACTTCCACATCGTCGGCGCCTCTCCGGAGCTTCTTGTGAGGGTGGAAGACGGGGTTATATACAACTTCCCGCTGGCCGGAACGCGGCCCAGAGGAGCGACTGCCGCGGAGGACGAGGCTCTGGCCGAGGAGCTAAAGGCTGACGAGAAGGAGAGAGCCGAGCACATCATGCTCGTGGACTTGGGCCGCAACGACGTCGGGCGCATCTCCGAGCCGGGATCCGTGGAGGTCACCGACCTCATGCGCGTGGTGCGTTACTCCCATGTGATGCACCTGGAGTCGGAGGTGCATGGTAGATTGAGAGCAGACAAGACCATCTACGACGCCCTCCGTTCCTGCCTGCCCGCAGGCACTTTATCCGGCGCTCCCAAGATAAGGGCCATGGAAATCCTGGCAGGCTTGGAGGCCGAAAGACGAGGCCCCTACGGGGGAGCCGTGGGCTATTTTGGGTTTAACAACGGAATGGACACGGCCATAACCATACGCACCATGGTGCTCAAGGACGGGGTGGCCTATATTCAGGCAGGCGGCGGCATAGTCGCCGACAGCGTACCAGAGACGGAGTACCAGGAGACGCTTCACAAGGCTCAGGCGCTCATTCGGGCCATAGAGGAAGCCGAGGCTGACTCCTAGACAGCGAACGCCCTTCCTTCAATTGACATTTCACTGCCAGGACTATATCTTCAAACGTAGCCATACGCACATCCCCAGAGGTATTCACCGTAAAAAGCGACTTCTATGTGACCAATCAGTGGTGGCTACGGCGTGGAGGTTTTGATGGCGGTAGTAGGCAGAAACTCCCCAGCTTTGAGGGCCATGCGCACCTGGAGCAAGGAGCGCTGGGTGGCATTAGCCTTGATTGGTTTGGGGGTGTTGTTGCTCGCAGCCGTTGCTGGATACTACCTGTATTCCGTCCTGGCTCGTTCCCAGCTTGGGGATCTAGAGTCCTCAGACCCCTTTGGCTCTACAGACCAATCGAATGGTTTTTCATCCATCTATCCAGGCAGCATAGTGCCGTCCCTCTCCTGGGACAACCCTCGCTGGACGGACGTGGACTACGATTCCAGCAACGCGCTCTTCGAGGGTTTTATTCCGGTAGACGGTATGGGTTTATCTGTCGGGGCCGATGGCCTCCCTGCCCCCGCTAGGATCGAGATTCCTGCCATAGGTTTGAGTTCTACAGTCAAAGCCCTTGAGATCATCAACTATGGGGATGCGCGCGGGTGGGAGACGCCGACGGATGTGGTGGGCCATATTCCAACCACCCCCAACCCGGGTGAGGCTGGCACCGGATACCTCTTCGGACATCTTCAGAGTCCCATCAGAGGAGAGGGCTCTATATTCCGCAATCTGAAACAGATTCCTGACATGCTCCGGAAGGGACAGGATATATACGTTGTCCTCTACAACGAGGAGGATACTGCATACCTCTATCAGGTCTCTACTACAACGTCGATTCCTCAGGAAGACTTCACATTTCAGCACTCCTATGCATCGACCATCATCATGGTTGCCTGCGTTCCTGCTTATGTATACGATCAGCGGCTACTGGTGACCGCCAATCTAATTGGGGTAAAGGGATGATTTTCTATAAGTTCTAGGGTGGATAGGGTATGGCTGATAATACTCGGAACTGGAAGGAGGATCAGATGGATGCTAAGCACTTTCTGGGGGAGAAGGACATAACCCAGTAGGGGTATAACATCGCGGCGTACCTCCCGATTCCTCAGGAACCATCACAATCCGAGCGGTTACGGCCACTTTGACCTGTCGGCCTACGGCTCCTATCCCCAGGCTGAAGCGGAAAAGGCACCAGCTAGCGTTCCACAGCTTTAGCCGTGTGAATGCGGGACAGATAACCTCTACAGGTCCCGCCTATAGACGGGAAAAAGAAGGGCTTTTGTGGTTACTGTTTACACGTCCAGGTTGCGGACGCTGGTGGCATAGTCTTGTATGAAGGCCTTGCGCGGAGCTACATCCTCGCCCATGAGTTCGGAGAATACCCTATCGGCGGCTTCGGCATCATCAGCGGTCACCTGAAGGAGGCTGCGGGTTTCTGGGTTCATGGTTGTGTCCCAGAGCTGATCGGGGTTCATTTCGCCGAGTCCTTTATAACGCTGTGTGGAGAGGCCTCGCCTGCCCTCCATTTTCTTTAGGATGTCCTCTTTCTCAGCTTCCACGTAGGCATAACGTGCGTCTTTTCCCGCCTGGATTTTGTACAGCGGCGGTTGGGCTATGTACAGGTATCCGTCCTCTATGAGGGATTGCATATTGCGATAGAAGAAAGTAAGCAAAAGGGTGCGTATGTGGGAGCCGTCCACGTCGGCATCCGTCATTATTATCACCTTATGGTAACGCAACTTCTCCAAGTTCAGGTCGTCCCCTAGGTTTGCTCCCACCGCTGTGATGATGATTCGGATTTCCTCGTGGGCCAGCATCTTGTCCAGGCGCGCCTTCTCCACATTGAGGATCTTGCCCTTCAGGGGCAAGATGGCCTGGAAGCGTCGGTCTCTGCCAGCCTTGGCTGAGCCGCCTGCGGACTCTCCCTCCACCAGATATAGTTCGGAGAGGGAGGGGTTCTTTTCTGAGCAGTCGGCAAGTTTGCCGGGAAGGGAGCCGCCGTCCATAGCATTCTTCCTAAGCACCATGTCTCTGGCCTTACGCGCAGCATCACGGGCCTTTTGAGCAGTGAGGCATTTTTCCATGGTGCGCTTGGCTTCTGGCGGGTGTTCCTCAAGGTAATAGGTGAGGGCTTCGGCTACCACGGAGTCCACGTATCCCTTCACCTCAGCGTTGCCTAGCTTGCCCTTGGTCTGTCCTTCAAATTGGGGATCTATCATCTTTACGCTGAGGACAGTAGTAAGACCTTCCCGCACGTCCTCTCCTGAGAAGTTAGGCTGGTCGTCCTTCAGGTATTTCTGCTTCCGTGCGTATTCATTGAGTGCCCGTGTGAGGGCGGTACGGAACCCGGTTAAATGCGTTCCTCCATCGGCTGTGTTGATGCAGTTGACAAAGGAATAGGTGCTCTCCGAGAATCCGCCGTTGTATTGGAAGGCGGCCTCCACCATGGTACCTTCCACTGTCTTTTGGACGTAAATGGGAGTGGGTTGAATCACCTCTTTGTTGTGATTGAGTTGGATGACAAAGCTGGTGATGCCGCCTTCAAAAAAGTACTTCTGCCTCCATCCGGAGTATCCCTGTTCCTTGTGCCATTCACTAACCAAGGATAATTGAAGACCCTTGTTCAGATATGCCATCTCCTTGAATCGCTGACTCAGCGTTTCAAAGTCATACTCGGGTGACCCGAAGATCTCTTCGTCTGGTATAAAAGTCGTAGTGGTCCCAGTGCCTGATCCCGACACCTTGCGTACCTGTTCCAGTGGGCCAGTTGCAATGCCCTTCTGGAACTCCTGGGCGTACAGGAAGCCGTCCCTCCGTACCTCGACACGCAACCAGGAGGAGAGTGCGTTTACGACAGAGGCCCCCACTCCGTGCAGGCCCCCGGAAACTGTGTATCCTTTGCCTCCGAACTTGCCTCCCGCGTGAAGGGTGGTCATCACCGTTTCGACTGCGGACTTGCCGGTAGCGGGGTGGAGGTCAACGGGAATTCCACGACCATCGTCCTCCACCTGGACAGAGCCGTCGGCTTTGATACGTATTGTGACACTGGTGCAGTAGCCGGCCATGGCTTCATCCACCGCGTTGTCCACAATCTCATAGATAAGATGGTGTAGTCCTCTGTGATCAGTGCTGCCGATGTACATCCCGGGCCGCTTCCGCACGGCCTCCATACCCTCAAGTACCTGTATATCCTGGGCTGTGTATCCTGCCGCTTGAGCTTGTTCCGCCATTGTTCTCCAACCTCTCGTGCTAGGGAATCGCCCTAGGAAAATTTGACTGGTCAGCAGCTTGAACCACTGTCAGTATTTATACCCACCCGATGTCGCGCCACAGTCTATGGTAGGTGAGGATATTAGGGTCCCAGAGAGCATAGGTGCGTAGTGAACCGGGGAGTTGGCGCATGACAACGAATTCCAGGGTGAAAGCACAAGATATGGGGTGGAATCTGAATGGTCACACACAGAAATTGTAGCACAACCCTGAGATTGTGTCAAAAACGCGTGAGAGAATTAACTTGCGCAATGACGCCTGGAACGCCTCAGGTCTCCCATTAAGGAATTTTCCCTTTTCCCTCCATCCCTTCTGTGATAGACTTTCCGTCTGAGGTGTCATGAATACTGTTGAACATAGTGTCTTCTCAGGCATGCGCCCCTCTGGGCGGCTGCACCTGGGCAACTACATTGGGGCACTGCAAAACTGGGTGTCCCTTCAGGAAGAGTACCGCTGCATCTACTGTGCGGTGGACGTTCATGCCCTCACTGACATGCAGGGAGAGGCCACCAGGAAGATTCAGCCAAACGTCAGGGAAATGGTGCTGGACTGGCTGGCCGCCGGGGTTGATCCGGAGAGAAGCTTGGTCTTTGTCCAATCCCAGGTACCCGAAGTGATGATCCTTCATACTCTCCTTAGCATGGTCACCCCGCTTAGCTGGCTGATGCGAGTTCCAACGTTCAAGGATAAGGTGCGTCAGCTACAAGAGACGGAGGAGTCGGTCAGCTATGGTTTGGTGGGATATCCTGTCCTTATGACCGCCGACATCATCCTCTACAAAGCCGATACGGTTCCGGTGGGTGAGGACCAGTTGCCCCACTTGGAGCTGGCCAGGGAGATAGTTCGGAGGTTCAACTACCTCTACGGCCCCACTTTCCCTGAGCCTCAGCCCAAGCTGACTGAGTATCCTCTTATTCTGGGCCTTGATGGCAAGCAAAAAATGAGCAAAAGCCTGGACAATCACATTGAACTGGCTGCTACTCCTGAGGAGACCAGTGCTAGGGTCAAGACGGCCTTCACCGATCCCCAACGCCTTCGACGCACCGACCCGGGACGCCCCGAGGTCTGCAATGTGTACGCCCTCCACAAGCTCTTCAACCCCGGCAAACTGAACGAAGTGTACCAGCAGTGCACATCCGCTCAGCTTGGATGCGTTGACGATAAGCAGTTGCTGGCAGACGGCATCAACAAAACCCTGGAGCCATTTAGGGAACGGCGGCGCGAGGTTGCTGAGAAACCAGGCTATGTGGAAGAGATCCTCCAGGAAGGGGCAAGGTATGCCAGGGCCATTGCCAAAGAGACCCTGTCTGAGGTACGCGGGAAAATGGGCATTTCAGAGACGCCCCTTTGAAGAATGGAAGCCCTGTTCTGTTGCCTACTTCCATCTCAGGGATCTCCGCCCTTGAGGTGGCTCTCAGGGTGACGGAGAAGGCAGGAGAGACCTTGATGTCCAGGCTTCATGGCGAAAAGGAAGTCTCATATAAGGGCAGGGCCAATCTGGTCAGCGACGTTGACAAGCTGGTGGAGCACCAGATCATCGAGGAACTGCATAGGGAGTTCCCAGACGACGGCTTTTTGGCGGAAGAATCGGAGGCGGTTCCCACAAAATCCGGATATACCTGGATAGTGGACCCTCTGGACGGCACCCGGAACTATATTCTGGAAATACCCTTCTTCTGCGTGATAGTCGCGCTGGCAAAGGATGATGAGGTGCTGATGGGCCTGACGTATGACCCTGTTCGCGGGGAGATGTTTCAGGCCGTAAAGGGTGGCGGAGCTTTCCTGAATGGCAGCTCGATAAGTGTTTCCGACAAAACTGAGTTGGACGATTCTCTTTTGAGCTATGACCTAGGGTACGTGGATGCAAAAGCCTCCATGGCTATTGAGCTTGTCCTGCACCTGTGGCCCAACATCCAGGGCACAAGGATAATGGGTTCGGCTGGCTTGGGCCTTGCCTATGCCGCTTGTGGACGAATTGACATGTACTTCCATCACAACCTATCCCCTTGGGATATAGCCACAGGCCTTGTTCTGTTGCCCGAGGCTGGAGGTGTGATCACCGATAAGTACGAAACCCCATCTTCTTTAAAAGCCGAGAGCGTTATTGCCTCAGGAAGCGTCCTCCACTCCCGGTTCCTGGCGGCCACCAAAGGGCTTGCTTGGCGCCAATAACTCTTTTGTAAACGTATGTGGGATGGTAAGCGGTGTGCTTGGCAATATGCAGCTTATCAAGCTAGAACAGAAGAACCGGGAGTGAACTATAATGCCACATGTAACAGTCAAGAGCCTGAGTCTCTACTACGAAATCGGAGGAGCATCTGATGCTCCTCCAGTACTCCTCATACCTGGTCTGAGCGGTGACCACCGCGTGTGGGGGCCTCTCGCCTCCATGTTGAGTAACTGCAGAGTGATCTCCTTCGATAATCGCGACAGCGGCCAGAGCCAACGTGCCAGTGGCCCGTATGCAATTAAGGATATGGCTGAGGATGCCGCAGGGCTACTGAAGGAACTGGGCATCGCCCGCGCTCATGTGGTGGGTTACTCTATGGGGGGGGCAATAGCCCAGGAATTGGCCATCAGTTTTCCTCAATTGGTTGACCGCCTTGTTCTTCTTGCCACCTACGATGCCGCCGACCCGCGAGGAGCAGCTCTGTTCAGAGGGTTCGCCTCCCTTAGAAGAGACTTGGCTCGGGAAGATTATATCCGCCTCACCCTGCCTTGGGCGTACACGTACAAGGAGTATCAGGTACCAGGCTTTATAGAACAGGTGATCCAGGGTGTTCTGGAGGACACCTTATTCCAGGAACCGGAGGCGTACGAGCGTCAGATGGAGGCTACCATCGCGTTCAACTCACGAGAGCGCTTACATAGCATTTCATGCCCAACGCTGCTTGTCTTTGGAGAAGAGGACGTAATGACGCCCCTGCGTTTTGCACGGGAACTGGTGCGAGGCATAAAGGACTCTAAGCTGGTCACCCTGGAGGGGACGGGGCACCTCTTTGTGCGTACGAGGTTGGCGGAAATCGCCGCCTTGATTGAGGGCTTCCTAAGCGATTGATGAGGCCCCAGTCTTCCCCATCGACAGACATGGCCGAGTTCGCCAAAGAAATCACGGACTCTCGGGAAGTTCAAGGGCTAGTAACACCGGTGGATCACCGAACCCAATAGGTATGATGAGCTTGTCCTCGACGATCGCAGGCCAAGCATTGATAGCACCCGAAGCCTGGTAGTACCAGACCGTTTCGCAAGTCTCGCGGTCCAGCGTAATGATCAGGCCGTCCAGCATTGAGGTGAACACGAGATCGTTCACCACCGTCGCTCCACCGAAAGAATCGCCGGGAAGCTCCCCATCCCAGAGGATGTCACCGTTTCTGGCATCGACTGCGACGAACTGGCTCTTGAACGTACCATAATCAGGTCCACCTTCCGAGCCTCGCTGTTCAGGGCTTGGGTAGGTTTCGGGCGTGTTGACCACTGAGGTGTAGACCACTCCGTCTGCCACGGCAATGGGGGTTATCACTCACCCATTCGGGCCCGGCAGAACCTCTAGGGCACCCTCAAAAGAGACCACATCGTCGTTAAGATGCATACCGACCGGCGTATCCCACAGCGCCGTGCCATCGGGGTCAAGGCCCATAACGCGCCCGAGCTTTCCCGTGTTGATGATTATCTGCCTTGGTGGGTTGCCTTCTAGGCTGGCCACCGCTGTGAGCATCGTATCGCGGTCGAATAGGTCATGAGCCAACCATTGATGTCCCCAATTTAGCTCGCCGGTGTCGAGGTCGAGAATTGAGTTGGTCCATTTGTTGTCTCCTGGCCCGCTTGAACCGGCGGGATAGCCGACCGTTCCCGGGATGGGTACGGGTTGGAGATGCCCCAGTAGGCCACCCGATTGGCAATATCAACCGAGGGCGGATACCATGTCCCCCCTCCGCTGTTGATCTCAGGATGTCCCCACAGGTCATCGGATTCTATGGTGTCGAAGGACCAGAGGATATCTCCGGTTTCCTGGTCGAGAGCATATAGTTTGCCTCGGCTGCCGGGCCCTCCCGCTCCTGCCGTGGCTGCGAGCACCTTGCCATCGGCCATGGTCGGCTGAATATAGATGTGGCCCCCTAGGCTGGTGGCCCAAAGCTCATCTCCATTCTCCAGGTCGTATGCTGCTATTTGTCTCCCTCTCTTGTTGGCGAACACCTTGCCCAAGCCGACTACCACGCCACTGGGACCGATCACTCGAGTGTCCATCGTAACCATCCAGCGTCGGTTACCAGTTTCCAGGTTCAGCGCATGTACGTTGGTGAGAAGGTCGCCTATGTAAACGGTGCCGTCGATCACGATCGGAGTCGTTGCTGCCGCACCTGTACAGGAATACCCTCCACAGCCACTATCGCGTAGCTCGTACGTCCATGCCTCCGTGAGCTGATTGACGTTCCCGGAGTTGATCTTGGACGCGAAGGTGGCCCGGGTACTTGAGTGGTCATAGTTGGGCAGCGGCCAGTCTGCCGCACTCTCTGAGATATTTGTTGTGAAGTCGCTGCGGGGGTCGGAAGCAGGGTAGCTTTCGGGGACGAAGAGCAGGCGGCTAGTACCAACAGTCCCAGCAAAACGCGGCTCGATGTAAGTTTCTTCAGAGGCACAGTATATCAACTTGCGACTAGGGAATACAATTATTTAACCCTCCAGCTTCTCCAACAGCCAAGTCTTGACGACTGGGTGAAGCTCGTCCCTGCACTCCCGAAGGTTGTGGCCGGCTCCGGGGTATAGAATCAGCCTTTTGGGCTCTTTTGCTATTTCGTTAATGATCAAGGAACAGCGAGGACTCAGCCTGTCGTCATCCTCCCCGTGGACTAGGAGAAGGGGGCGGGGACTTACCAGGTCAGCGTATCTGGTGCCTAATGTTTGGCTGGCGAGCCCAACGACTGTTACCACAGCATCGCTCAAAGGGGCAGCAGCAATGACCACGGCTCCTCCAAAGGAGTGGCCCACCAGCGCCACTCGCCGACAGCCCTGGGCTTGAAGGAAATACACTCCTGCGAGCACGTCCAGCATGGAGTGTAGGATGTTGTTAGGCTTGCGGTAGTTTAGCCGCAGCGAGGAGACGTTGTCTTCCAATAGCTCGTCGGAGAGAATGGAATAGAGGCCACCGCCACCACTGAACCCACCGAGGGCTCCGGAAACCCATAGAACAGCCTGGGTGGCTTCTGGTGAGGAGTGGAAGAGGCATTGAATGGGCCCCATGTTGGTGAGCACCAGCATCCCGGTCCCGCCCCTGTCCTCCGGCGGTTGCCACGGTTCGACTCCCTGGAACTGGATCGGGACAGGGCTTCCCTCCAGGAGACGCTCCCAGGAAGGTTCAGCGGCCACCCTTGACGTTCCCAACGAAGCGGCCCATCCGGTCAAGGGCTTCCTCGATCTCCTCGGTGGAGACGGCATAGCAGCAGCGGATGTGTCCCTCGCCGCTTGGGCCAAAGGCCGAGCCGGGCACAATGGCTACCCGCTCTTCCATGAGCAGTCTCTCTGCGAATTCGTCGGAGGACATGTCCAGTGCCTTGATTGATGGGAAGGTGTAGAAAGCGCCCTGGGGTTCAAGGCAACTAAGGCCCAACCGGTTTAGGCCTGTGACCATGAGGTGCCTACGGCGGTTGTACTCTTCCCGCATCTCTTCCACGGGGCCGTCTCCTGAGCGCAGTGCCTCAATGGCCGCCATCTGGCCCTGAATGGGAGCGCACATCATGGTGTACTGGTGGACCTTCATGATCGCTTCAATGACCTCAGGACTTGAGCAGGCGTAGCCGATGCGCCATCCCGTCATGGCATATGACTTGGAGAAGCCCCCTACGTGAATGGTGCGTTCGGCCATGCCGGGCAGCGAGGCGAAGCAGACGTGTTCCACTCCGTACACCAGGCGTTCGTATATCTCGTCGGAGACCACCATCAGGTCATGACGCCGTGCTATGTCCGCTATCTGCTCCATCTCATGACGTGGCATGACGGCACCCGTTGGGTTGTTGGGATAGCCCATGAGGATGGCCTTTGTTCTGGGTGTTATCCGCGCCTCAATATCCGCGGGCTGTACCCTAAAGGAGTTCTCCATGTGGGTTGGCACCGTTACCGGGATGCCTCCCGACAGGGAGACACATGGTATATAAGAGACGTAGGTTGGCTCCGGGATTATGACTTCGTCTCCAGGGTCTAGGATCGCCCTCATGGCAAGGTCAAGGGCCTGGCTTACACCAACGGTTACGAGCACCTGGTTGTCGGGGTCGTAACTCAAATCGTATCGCTCATTCAGATATTTGCTTATACCTTGGCGCAACTCCAACAGGCCAAAGTTGGAGGTGTACATGGTGTAGCCCTTCTCAAGGGAATATATGGCCGCCTCACGGATGCGCCACGGAGTGACGAAGTCAGGCTCTCCCACACCTAAGGAAACAACGTCGTCCATGGTGGAGATGATATCGAAGAACTTGCGTATGCCAGACGGAGAGAGGTCCTTCACCCGTTGCGACAGCGGAGATTTCTTCTGCTCTGGCTCTTGTTTATTGCTCAATGGGTGGTCCTATGGGGTGAGAGGAAGGCGCTTGGCCACGTCCTCTCCGTCTAGGATTACTCCGTCTTCCTTGAAGCGTTTCAGCAGGAAGTGTGTGGTGGTTCCCTGTACCTCTTCCAGAACTGCCAGTTTTATGGCGACAAAGCTGGCGACTTCCTGCATGGTTTTGCCTGCCAGCATTACGGACAGGTCATATGAGCCGGACATAAGGTGAAGCGAGCGTACCTCCGGAAAGCGTGCGATTCTCTTGGCTATGCCGTCGAAACCCATATCACGCTGGGGAGTTACCCGCAACTCCACCACGGCAAGCACCTCCTGCTCTCCCAGGTGGTCCCAATTTACGATTGTCTTGTACTTGACTATGGTCTTGTCTCGTTCTGCCTTGGCAATGGTCTCCCTGACATCTTCCGGGGTGTGCCCGGTCATCTCAGATATCTCCTTCGGAGTAGCCCTAGCGTTCTGTTCAAGGATGGCAAGGATGTCTCTCATAACTCTGGCCTCATCTTGTGCCACTCGGTGGCTTGTTCATAGGCGTACGCTACTCGTAATATAGTCTCTTCTGCCAGGGGCTTGCCCATCACCTGCATTCCTACGGGCAGGCCGTTTACAAGTCCTGCCGGGAGGGATATGGCTGGGATGCCTGCAATGCTGGCTGGTATCGTACAAATATCGTTCAGGTACATCTGTACAGGGTCCTCCACCTTGGCACCTAGCTTGAATGCTACCGATGGAGATGTGGGAGTAATCAGCACGTCGTATTTCTGGAAGGCCTCTTGAAACTCCCTGCTTATCAGGGTGCGCACCTTCTGTGCCTTCATGTAGTAGGCATCGTAGTAGCCTGCGGACAGAGCATATGTTCCCAGCATGATACGACGCTTCACCTCCGGCCCAAAGCCGTGCTGCTTGGTCTTCTCCATGGCCTCCCACATGCTGCCTTCCTCATGATCGGAGTAGCCGTATTTCACACCGTCGTACCGAGCCAGGTTGGCGGACGCTTCCGAGGGCGCCAGTATGTAGTATACAGCCAGGGCATACCTGGTGTGTGGAAGCGACGCCTCCTCAACGGAGGCACCCAATTCCCTTAGTTTTTCAAGAGCTATTCGCATTGCCTGTGCTACCTCTGGGTCGATTCCTTCGCCGTAATACTCCTTGGGCACGCCTATCCTCAGGCCGCGAATATCGCCTGTCAGGGCCTTGGTATAGTCCTTTGCCTCTTGGGGGATGGATGTGGAATCGCGGGGGTCGTGACCGGCGATTGAGCTGAGCACAAGAGCACTGTCTGTTACATCTTTGGTCAGTGGGCCGATCTGATCCAAAGAGCTGGCGAAGGCCACGAGACCATAGCGGCTTACCAGTCCGTAGGTTGGCTTCATTCCCACAATGCCGCAGAGAGACGCCGGCTGGCGTATGCTTCCGCCAGTGTCCGAGCCAAGGGCGTATATGCACTCTCCCGCGGCCACCGCCGCTGCCGGGCCGCCGCTGCTACCACCGGGCACGCGGGCCAGGTCCCAGGGATTATGGGTCGTGAAGAAGGCCGAATTCTCGGTAGAAGAGCCCATAGCAAACTCGTCCATGTTGCCCTTTCCAATCACCACTGCCGCTCCGGCATGAAGCCTCTCTACCACCGTGGCGTTATATGGGGGGACAAAGCTCTCAAGCATTCGTGAGGAGCAGGTGGTTGGAACTCCGAGTGTGCACATGTTGTCCTTGAGTTGTAGCGGCACTCCCGCCAGTGGAGTTGTTTCTCCATTAGCAATTGCGTCGTCGGCCTCTTTAGCTTGTTGAAGGGCCGTATCTCCGGTGACGGTGACATAGGACTTTACACGAGGCTCTACCTGCTCAATGCGGTTGAGAACGGCCTGCGTCAGCTCCTGCGAAGAGATCTGTCGGCTATTGAGAAGCTTGCGGGCCTCATGAATGGTGAGGTTGTGAAGATTGGGCGGCATTAGTCTAGCACTGCCTTGACCCGAAAGTAGTCGCCCTCTCGCCTGGGAGCGTTGGCAAGGATATCTTCTTTGGACAATGGAGAGGCGACTTCGTCTTGTCTCATCACATTCTCAAGGGCTACGGAATGCCCAGTAGGAGGGACGTCCGTAGTGTCCACCTGATCCAGTACCTGGAAGTTCTCTAGGATGTCTGACAACTGGTTCCGCAGGCGCTCAATCTCCTCATGACTCAACCCAAGGCGGTAGATTAGTGCTATGCGTTGGACTTCGTCCTGGCTCAGTCTGGGAGAGGTCATGGTTGTGTACCTGTCGGGAAAAGTAAGCCCAGTGTAACAAAGAGCCCACCCTGCTTCAAGGGCAGGAATGACGGTACCACATTCAGGCACCAATATTCCTTGGTTCTTAGGCGAGCAGGGTGATATACTGGAAGGGGGGACTCATGACGCATTTTCGTTGCGAAAGTTGGCTTTAATGGCAGATGCAGGCTATGACGTAGTAATCATCGGAGGAGGGCCCGGCGGGTACGTGGCGGCCATAAGGGCAAGTCAGTTGGGGTTGAAGACGGCATTGGTGGAGGGTGATGAGATGGGTGGTGTCTGCCTTAACTGGGGATGCATACCCAGCAAGGCTCTTTTGAGAAATGCCGAGGTGCTTACCCTCTTCCAGAGAGCCGAGGAGTTCGGCATATCCTTTGATAATCTGAGCTACGACTTTGGCAAGGCCATTGCCAGGAGCCGTACGGTGGTCAAGCGCCTCACCAGCGGTGTCGAGTCTCTGCTGAAGAAGAACAAGGTTACCCATATAAAAGGGTACGCACGCTTGAAGGACGCTCATACGGTTGTGGTGGAAGGCGACTCGCAAACCCTTGCTGCCAAGAACGTGATCATTGCCACAGGGGCCAGCTCTCGCCCCATACCGGGCCTTGAAATGGACGACGAGGCCCTCATAACCAGTCGAGAGGCTCTCGAGCTTCAGGAGGTGCCATCGCCTGTGATGATTGTGGGTGGAGGGGCAACCGGAGTGGAATTTGCCTACCTTTATCATGCCTATGGTGCTGATGTCACAGTTGTTGAGATGCTTCCCCGCCTGGTTCCAAGCGAGGACGAGGAGATTGGGCAGCAGTTGGAGCGCTCATTCACTCGTCGAGGCATAACGGTGCTAACAGGCTCACAAGTGAAGGAAGTGAAGAAGGGAAAGGCAGGCGTCAAGCTCACCGTGGAATCTCCGGAAGGCGCTAAGGAACTAGACTGCCAGAAGGTGCTGGTTGCAGTGGGAGTACAGGGCAACAGCGACGGCCTTGGTCTGGCGGAGCTTGGCATCGAAATAGTGCGAAGCTTCATCAAAGTTGATGAACGGATGCAGACCGGTGTCCCGGGAGTCTATGCCATCGGGGATGTTACTGGTAAGCTGCTGCTGGCGCACGTGGCCCAGGCACAGGGTATTCTGGCTGTGGAGACCATTGCTGGAATGGAAAGTTCCGCACTGGATTATAAGAAGATGCCAAAAGCCACCTATTGTCAGCCACAAGTGGCCAGCTTCGGCTACACGGAGAAGGAAGCCATAGATATTGGTTATGCCGTCAAGGTGGGACGGTTTTCGTTCCGCGCCAACGGCAAGTCCCTTGCCCTAGGGGAAACTGAGGGATTTGTGAAGCTTGTGACGGACGGCGATAGCGGTGAGATTTTGGGAGCTCACATGATAGGAGCGGAGGTCACTGAGATGCTTCCTGAGTTGATGATGACCAGCCTGCTGGAGGGCAGCGTAAAGGAGTTGGGTTGGCTTGTGCACTCCCACCCCACGCTATCTGAGGCGATCAAGGAGGCGGCCCTGGCGGTGGACGGTCAAGCCATTCATATCTAGGGTTTTTCACAAAGCACCATTCTGGATAGAAAATAATCCGACGAATTCTATGAAACTTCAGGACACTCTCGATAAAGGTCAGCTTTTGGATTTCTACCGGCAGATGTCCCTCATACGGCTCTTTGAGGAGAGGTCCGCGGAGCAGTACGCGCTTGGAAACATACGCGGCTTCCTGCACTTGTACATAGGCGAGGAAGCCATCGCCGTTGGTGCCATCTCCGCGCTCATGCCACAGGACTACGTTGTGACACATTATCGAGACCACGGCCATGCTCTGGTCAAGGGGATGGATCCCAACGCTGCGATGGCGGAACTCTTTGGCAAGGCCACGGGATGTAGCAAGGGTAAGGGTGGATCCATGCACCTCTTCGACGCCGAAAAACGATTTATGGGAGGCTATGCCATCGTTGGTGGGCAGCTTCCACTGGCGGTGGGGTTGGCCCTGGCAAGCAAGTACAAGGGCGAAAGTAGCCTTGTGATGTGTTTCCTTGGCGACGGTGCCATCAGCGAAGGAGAGTTCCATGAGTCGCTGAACCTGGCGTCCCTGTGGAAGTTGCCTGTCATATTCTTCGTGGAGAACAACCTGTACGGCATGGGCGCATCGGTTGACCAGATCCTTATATTCCATGATGAAATCTATAAGTTTGCCAGAGCATACAAGATGCCCGCCGCTCGAGTGGATGGCATGGACGTTATCAAGGTAATGGAGGCGACAAGCAAGGCAGTTGAGAGCGTCCGGAGTGGAGGGGGCCCCTATCTGATAGAGGCCATGGCCTATCGGTTCCGCGGGCATTCCATGGCCGATCCCTCGGAATACAGGGACAAGGCTGAAGAAGAACAATGGCGGAAGAAGGACCCCATTCTCAGCTTTAGCAAACGGCTTATTGATGAGAATATAGCTACCAAGAAGGAACTGGACGAGATGGAGAAAGAAGTGGAAGCGATTGTTTCGAACGCCGTCCAGTTTGCCGACGAGAGTCCATTTCCGGAGCCGGAAGCCCTCTATGAAGACGTGTACGGGAGTTAAGTGAGTATGGCTCAGATTACTTATAGAGAGGCTATGTCCAAGGCGCTGAGAGAAGCACTTGAGGACGAGCGCGTCTTCATGATGGGAGAGGACATAGGAAGCTACGGTGGCGCGTACGCCGTAACAAGGGGTTTTCTGGCAGAGTATGGGCCGGAGCGCATCCGGGAGACACCCATAGCCGAGTCCGTCATATCGGGGGCTGGAGCCGGTGCTGCCATGGCGGGCTTGAGGCCGATAGTGGAGTTGATGACCATTAACTTCAGCTTTCTGGCTATGGACCAGATTATCAACCACGCAGCCAAGGTTCGTTATATGTCCGGCGGCCAACTCACGTGCCCACTGATAGTTCGCACCGTTACGGGAGGTGGTGCTTCGGTGGCGGCGACCCACTCACAGAGCCTTGAAGGGTGGTTCGCTTCTGTGCCAGGCCTTCGTGTAGCCGTACCATCCACACCCTACGACGCCCTCGGCCTCTTCCGGTCTTCCCTGCAACAGGAAGACCCCGTTATCTTTGTGGAGCATGCTCTCCTGTACAGTAGCAGAGGGGAGGTGCCTGATGAGCAGTACGCCGTTCCATTCGGGAAGGCCGATATTAAACGGATCGGGACTGACGTTACAATTGTGGCTTATGCCCGTATGGCGATGGTGGCAATGAGGGCTGCCGAAGAGCTTGAATCTAGGGGCATAAGCGCCGAAGTGGTTGACCTCCGTACCCTGAGTCCGCTGGACGGAGACACCGTGGTGGAGTCGGTACAGAAGACCAACCATGCTGTTGTGGTGGAGGAAACGTGGTACACGGGCGGGTTTGGTGCAACCGTAGTTGGGCTGATTCAAGAGATGGCTTTTGACTACTTGAATGCGCCGATAGCTAGGGTGGCGGGGATAGAAGTCCCGATGCCCTATTCAAGGCACCTGGAACAGGCATCCATTCCAGATGAGAAACGCATTATTCAGGCCGTGGAATCCACCCTTGGTCGGTAACGTATAACACTAGGAGGCACAGAAATTGGCTACTACGGTCGTTATGCCTCAGATGGGCTTCGATATGCAGGAAGGCACCCTTGTGCGCTGGTTGAAGAAGGAGGGGGAGGAGGTCAAGAAAGGTGAGGCTATTGCAGAGATAGAAACTGACAAGGCCGTGGTCGAGATGGAAGCCTATGCCTCAGGGGTCGTGCTCAAGGCAATCGTTCCGGAGGGGGGTACGGTACCCGTGGGCCAGACCATAGCCTTCATAGGGGAGGCCGGAGAGGCTATACCCGAGGTCAAGCCTACCGCTAAGGTCGAGCCGGCGGTAGCCCAGCCAAAAGCGGCTGAACCGAAGGAAGCCCACGCTTCGTTCCAGGTAAAGGCGTCGCCCTTAGCCCGTAGGCTTGCGGAAGAAAAAGGGATAGACCTTGCCCAGGTCGCAGGGACAGGGCCGAACGGACGCATTACCAAGGATGACATACTGGCCTATGAAACTCGTGTGCCAGCCGCGTTATCTAGTGAAGAGGTTTCAACTCTGCCTGTTGCCACAGGTGGAGAGGTTGTGCCTCTCTCACGCATGAGACAGGCCATCGCCCGCCGCACAGCCCAGAGCAAACGGGAAGTCCCGCACTACTATGTAACCGCCGACGTGGATATGACCTTGGCCATGACTCTGCGGAGGCAACTCAATGAGACTTTGAACGGGGAAGCCCGGGTCACGGTCAACGACCTCATAGTGAAGGCGTGCGCTCTGACCCTCGCCAAGTTTCCAGTGTTCAATGGCTCCTTCGAAGGCGACCACCTGAGGATGAACTCGGGAATCAATGTAGGCATCGCCGTTGCAGTAGAGCAGGGTCTTCTGGTGGTTTCCTTGGGAGAGTGCCGCGGTAGGTCTGTGGTGGATATATCCAAGACCACAAAAGAGGTGGTGGAGAGGGCGCAGAGCGGAGTGATGCGGGAGGAGGACTACACCGGGAGCACCTTCAGCATCAGCAACATGGGAATGTTCGATGTCGACAGTTTCTCAGCCATTATCTATCCTCCTCAGGCCGCGGTCATAGCCATCGGCACAATCCGTAAGCAGCCGGTGGTACGAGATGACCAGATAACCATAGCTCAAGTGATGAAGGCGACCCTGTCCACTGATCACCGTGTGGCCGACGGCGCTCAGGCAGCGAAGTTCCTTGTGGAAATCAAGCGCGTGCTGGAAAACCCCGTAGCCCTCCTGGTGTAGTCCTTGCGGTGGAGTGTGGTGAGCCAGATACACTAATGGCACATATACCATATGGGAAACGAAAACCGTCAGAAAAGATATAGATTTAGCTTGCAAATGGGTAACACAACACTGTAAGATAACCCTTGAAATCGGCATGCGCTGCAGGTTATCTGCAGCTGGCCCCTTCCTTGAGGGATCAGGGACACCCCTGGTATAAGCTTTGAGCAGGAGGGTTCGCAATATGGCAGTCTCTCAGAAGATAGGTTCGGCGCTGGCAGGGCCTCCCGTAGACCCTGCATTCGCCAAGGTCTTGGATGAACTGGTGGCTTTAGCCCAGAGAGGGCATAAGCCGGACAGCCAATTCTTCAATCCATCAAATGAGTGGCTAATAAGTCACATGCGTATTTTCCAAGACCTTCCATCCTCGGAACGCGATCAGGTGCTCAAGGAAGCTGAGCAGGTCACTCAGGAATCGGAACGGCTCAATGGTCAAGGTAAGGCTGGCATTCGGGCTTGGCCTGATATAGCGGTTCGGTTGGAGACTGGCGGACTCGGCTTTTTTAGTCAGTTGGGAGTGGCGCGGCGGCCCGACCTGACGCAGTATTTCATAGATGGCTTTTCAAGCAACCGTGACGCCCTGTCTTTCAGCGAGGCTAATCAAACACTCTTTGCAGAGATATTCCCTTACATAAACAGGATGATGGAGCAGCGTTTCGCGTCCGGAGATACCATCATCCAGACGGACAGGCAGGTCGGCGACGTTCCGGAACGTTCATTTCACGCACGGCAACTCCTGTTCGGCACCGACTACCCTCAGCTCCCCTACATGTGGCGGCAGCTGACATTCGACCCCCCTAGTAATGAGAAGCAAGGCGCACCTCAGATACTGGAAGTCTCCATCCCCAAGTGGTTGGACGACCTGGGGTTGCCACAGGCTCTCAAGGACCGCGTCCAGGAGGCAGGACTAACCAGATTGGTCTTTAAAGCCCCCACCAAGGGACTGTCGTTGCACCTGGGGTTTGATTATCTGGGTGAGCATAAGATGGGGCCGTTGTCCATAGCTATGTTCCTAGTGAAACAGGCTAAGGGGCTTGCTCTACAGGCGGCCCTGAGCATGGCGCGGACTAAAAATCTAGACGGCGAAATGACCAACGCAGCGCTGATTACCACAGGCCCTTCGTTGCATGGCAAAAGCACCCTCACCATTATGATAGAGTTAATCAAGAGTGACCTCTCAAGTCTCCTTGGCCTGACGACTGACCCTGACGAGGGTATTTACCCGATGAATGACGATATAGTGTTGCTTCAGCCGTTGGCCAAGCCGGCAGAGATTGACCGCAACGGCAGGCAGATCAGTGTTTCCTACGGTATAGACGGCACGGAGAACAACCTGTATGCGGTGCCATTCGGACTCGCTCAGGAAAGTGACCCCATAATGTACGATGTCCTCCGTGGGTCTGAGGCCGAGCCCAATCCCCAGGAAACTCTTGAGAATGTGCCCTTCAATGCAAACGATGGCACACCGGATTTCCTTCAAAACCCCGTCCGCAATATGCGGATGATACTGTCTAGGTCCAGACTCCTAGACAGAAAGGGTGTTGCGCATCTGCCTGAGGCCTTCACCAACGGTAGGCTAAGCGATATGGTCCATGTGCCTATGGAGAGCACGGATAAGGTGTTGTGGCAGGGCGTGATGCGCCAGAACACCGTTGTCCCGCCCCTAGTTCGTTTGACGGCTGAGACCTATGTGCGTGCCCTCATGTATGGTGAGGCTGTCCAGACGGGTGCCGCCACGGGCGCCATAGGCAGGCCGTATGTGGAATACTTCTCTGACCCCTTCATCATCGGGTTGGAAGACGAGAACGCGAATCTGATGTACTCCATATTGCAGGATATCGCCCAGAGTGGCCTGTCTCAGGAGTACTACATGTTCAACACTGGCGGCTTGGGTGCGGACAGGAACGAAGAAGCCAGCGGGTCTATGTATAGGAAGATCACCCGAGAGGTGACCCTCATGCTTCAGGAAGCTGTTCTTAGAGGTGCTGCGAAGTTTGAATATGATTCGGCCCTTGGTGTGGATGTGGCTGTGGCCATTGTAAACAAGGATGGCAAAGAGGTACTTGATCTCCGGAAGGACTGGTTGCCCAGGGAGATATATGGTGAAGCTGAGTACCTTCGGCGCGTACTGGAGTTGAAGCGGAAACGATATTACGGCGAGAATGCCGAAGATAAAGCTGGCATTCTACGCTACACTAAGGTTACAGAAGCAATCTTCAGCCTTGATGACATCCCTGCGCCATCCAATGAACGTGAGTTGGTATGGCTCCTGTCTTTCTTTTGGCACGTTGATCAGGCCTATAATGCACTCACAGATCTGAAGCAGCATCTGAGCGAAGGCGAACGTCCGTCCGCTTCGGTTCTGGGCGCACTCCGAAGCTTCTATGAGGCGGGCCTTGCTAATGGTCTTGATCTGTCTTCGGAAAGCCAGGAAACCCTGCGACTCCTGGGAATCAGAGGGGGCTAGGACTAGAAGAGATCGCTGCCTCGTAGAACTGCTTTAGCCGGGGGCTGGAGTTGTCTAAAGGCGGGTATTGCTATATTCTTAACAGCATCACAAATATGGTCTGTATGGCCTGAAAGCGGATGCCAGATGTATGAGGAAGGTGGCTGCTTAATCCATGCCTGTAATTGGAGTGGTAGCCTCTAATAAGCGTGAGGCTCGCCGGTACCTAGATGCCATGGTAAAGCGAGAGGTGGTGGAATGTCTCCTGAAGCCCCTTTCATTACCACGTGTAGAAGAGACCGTATCCTCAGTTGACGGGCTTCTGTTCACCGGCGGTCCGGATATAGACCCACAATACTATGGTGCATCCGAAGACCCTAAGTCTGGCCTTAAGCATGCCCCACGTAGAGATAAATGGGAATTGGCGCTCCTCAAGGCCGCACTTGATCGCGATATGCCGGTACTCGCCATTTGCCGTGGTATGCAACTTTTGAACGTCGCCTTTGGAGGCAGGCTCATACAGGACCTGCCGGGCCACAGGATAGAGGGTTTGAAGGGTCGTTGGGAGTCCGCTCGCCACCAGCTGTACATCTCTCCTGGCAGTAAACTGGCAGCCATTTTAGGCGCAGGGGGATTTGTGAGCGTGAACAGCCTTCATCATCAGGGAGTTGGTGAACCTCAGAAGGCATCGGCGCTTATGGCATCTGCCTACTCAGTTGAGGACGGGCTGATAGAAGCGTTGGAGAGCCCTAGACATGGCTGGGTTGTAGGTGTTCAGTGGCACAATGAGATAGAGGAACAGGTCCCAAAGAACTTTGGCAACCTCTTCCAGTCCTTTGTAGAACGTGCAGAAACATACGGACAGAGAAAAGAGGCAAGTCTGTATCAAGTAGACTTGGCCCACATATAACCTCAGCAAAGAGAGGAAAAATCTATGGTAACTCCTTCTGTCGGCAACATACGACCAGTGCGTATCGAAGATGAGATGCGCAATTCATATCTAGACTACGCCATGAGCGTCATTGTCGCTCGGGCACTCCCAGACGTGCGTGACGGACTCAAGCCGGTGCAGAGGCGAATCCTGTATGCCATGGATGATCTTGGCATGAGGGCAGGTACTTCGTACAAGAAGAGCGCTCGTCTGGTTGGAGAAGTGCTTGGAAAATATCATCCACACGGAGATAGTTCCGTATATGAGGCGATGGTGCGCATGGCTCAGGATTTCTCGCTGCGCTATCCATTGGTCGACGGCCAGGGCAACTTCGGAAGCATTGATGATGACCCTCCCGCGGCCATGCGATACACTGAGGCCCGTCTGTCTGCCATAGCACAACAGATGCTGGGGGATATAGACAGTGATACAGTGGACTTTGCGTCCAACTTTGATGATACCCTCCGGGAGCCACATGTCCTTCCTGCCGTGCTTCCCAACCTGTTGATTAACGGGGCTGCGGGCATTGCCGTTGGAATGGCAACTAGTATTCCTCCTCACAACCTGAGAGAGGTGTGCGATGCGACTGTTTATCTCATAGACAATCCGGAAGCCAACGTTGAAGACCTGATGAAGTTCATCAAGGCCCCTGATTTTCCCACTGGCGGTATCATCATGGGCCGAGAAGGCATCCTAAATGCCTATTCCACGGGGCGTGGGCGCGTGCTAGTACGGGCTAGGGCTACCATTGAGGAAGGCGAAAGGCGATCTGAGCGCAAGCAGATTGTGGTGACTGAAATTCCCTTTCAGGTGAACAAGGCCACGCTGGTGGAAAAGATAGCACAACTGGCCAAGGACAAGAAGATAGATGGTATAAGCGAAGTTAGAGATGAGTCAGACCGTCACGGCCTACGCGTCGTCGTTGACCTACGCCGAGAGGCTCAGCCAGAGATTGTGTTAAATAACCTGTACAAGCATACGTCTATGCAGACGGCATTTTTTGTTAACACGTTGGCCTTGGTGGATGGTCAGCCCCAGGTGCTGCCTCTGAAGAGGCTTCTTAGGCACTACATAGACTTCCGTCGTCAGGTGATCACACGGCGGGCGCAGTTTGACCTAAAAAAGGCCCAAGAACGTGCACACATACTTGAGGGTCTGCGGACGGCCCTGTCCAACCTTGATCAGGTTATCATCCTCATACGTCAGGCCACCAACGTGGACACCGCTCGGCAGGGACTAATGGAATGGCTCACCCTGACCCAGATACAGGCACAGGCGATTCTGGATATGCAGTTGCGGCGCATTGCCGCTCTGGAGAGAGAGAGGATAGAGGAGGAGTTCCAGCAGCTGCGCAAGACCATCGGCGAACTTGAAACCCTGCTGGGAGATCCTCAGAAGGTGCTGGCAGAGGTTAAGAAGGATACCAGAAAGATTCGCAAAGACTTTGGCGATGACCGCCGCACCGAGGTATGGGATGAGGAACCCGATGCTCCTACCAGGGAGGATTTGGTTCCCCATCAGGATATGGTGATTACCATCACACAGCGAGGTTATGTGAAGAGCATGCCGCTTGACACGTACAAAGCCCAACACAGGGGTGGCAGAGGTGTGACAGGTATGGTAACTAGAGAAGCCGACATACTCCAAAATCTCATTGTAACCGATACCCACGATACACTCCTGTTCTTCACCAATCGAGGTAGGGTCTACTCAACAAGATGCTTTGAAATACCCATAGATGCCTCGCGCTCTACCCGCGGCATTTCTGCTGTGAACCTACTGTCTCTCAACGACGGAGAGCAAGTCAACGCTGTTCTGGCGCTCTCTTCCAGCAACGAAGATGAGTTCATCATGTTGGCCACCCGCAAGGGAGAGATAAAACGGATGGTTTCCTCTTCCATGACCAACATACGGAGTAACGGGCTTATAGCTATGGACCTTGAATCAGGTGACGAGCTTGTCTCGGTTCGTGGGGCTCATGAAGGGGATGAGGTTGTGATGGTGACAGAGAAGGGCATGGCCGCTCGCTTTCCTATTGCAAATGTCAGGTCAAGTAGTCGATACGCAGGCGGGGTAAGAGGAATACGCCTTGATCAGGAAGACAGAGTAGTGTCAATGGATGTGGTCATAACTGGGGCACAGCTCTTTGTGGTAAGTCGTAGAGGATTTGGGAAACTTACTCCAATCCAAGCATACCGTAGGACGGCCAGGGGCGCCAAGGGTGTCATAACTCTCAAGATTACCGACAAGACCGGGCCGGTGGCCGCTGCACACCTAGTGCTGGATGCCACCGAGATCATGCTGGTTTCCGAACAGGGCATCATAGAGAGGCTCGCTCTATCAGAGGTACGGGTGACTGGTCGTATTGCCCAGGGCGTGTGGATCATGCGGGACAAGGAAAAGGGCAATTTGACTGTGGCTACCGTGGCCAGCATCAACGGTTCTGGAGGGGCGGCTAAATAGGTTTTGGTTTTGCCTATTCGTCCCTCAGCTGTAGGTACTTGAACAGCAGTGGATGACGTTGCGTCGCTAGGTCAAGCGCTTCCTTCATCACGCCTCGAAGTGTGAAGTGAGCCTGGGGACTGGTGCGCAGCTTGAAGAGGTGAAAACACTCCCTCAGGTTCATCTTTGAAAGTACTCGGCGAAGGTGGGCGTGTGTTACCAGGTACCCTCCAACCCCTGGAAGAGCTTCGGAAACGCTGTGAAACCCGCGGGCGGCTGTTTCCATAGCCTCCTTGAATTGTCCCTCCAGACCGGCTTGCAGAATGAGGTCCGGGATGATGTATCCCAGGTCTACCGTCGCCTGTTGGGAGATGTAGGTCTGCATTCGGTGCCGCTTGAACTCTCTATAAGCTCCGTAGTCCATCACCAAGTCAAAAGTATAATCCACAGCCTCCAGTTCCCTTATTGGGATGTCATGAGGGCCAAGGCTGTTCAGAGCCTTGTGGACTACCTCCTCTCGTTGGGCCTGGCTCATGTTCTCCACCCTTTGCCAAATGTCTCCATATGAACCGGAGGAGAAACGGTATAGCAGTGCTGTCACCAGCTTGGATTCAGCTTCGGGGTCGTAGTGGACCAGTTCCGCCCGGCAGGCGCCGTATGGAATGGACTCTTTCTCGTCCTCTGCCAGGCTTTCCAGGGAAGCCCTGGAAAGCACCAGGTACCCGTTGCGGTCGGCGTATTTTATAAGTGTGGGAGTTATGGTCCTGCCCTGCTCCCTCAGCGCTTCGCCTATATCATGTTCCTCAAGGAGGTTGGATGAGAGGAGTTTGCGAACGGCGTGCTCCATGGAGCGGGCGTTCAGGGTCATGCCCACGTTGGTAAGCGTGGCTGTGGGAAGTAGAAAACGGCAGACGTCCGTGGCCGCACGACGTAGACGTAGGTTGTAGCCAGAGTCACGTTCGCCCTCGTTCTTGGGTGTAACGCTCGCCAGATGCTCAAGCAGCTTTTCCGTTGTGTCCTGGTAGGCTCTGAATAGGGAGTCGCACGTGTTTACGTACACGTCCCTGAGACGGTGACCATCAAGTTCCACTGGGATGTGATAGTGGCCTTGGTCAAGTACCTGGTATCGTGAGGATTTCTCAGTGTATGAGGCCAGACGATTGTCCTCCAGTGTGTCGCAGGCTAGGCGTGAGATATTCTCCACAGCCATGTGGAGAATTGCGTGCTCTGCCACAGAGGCATGGCCGTAGTTGAGTACCCACCGCTCGTGGAAGTCCGCTGCTTTCTCAGCGGTCACGACCTTGGCTATCTCATCGAATGGCTTAGGGTTGCGGGAGGTCATTGCGAAGACCACCGCGAGTTGCTCCTCAGTAAGCTCTCTGGGATCCAGTGGGTAGATACGTCGAGATAAGTCCATGTGCTCTTGCCTCTGTTGTTAATCTCTCAGGATAATAAGACCCTGATGCTCCTCGGTCATTTATATGAGGCGAATTTAGGGCATTACTTGATGAGCCTCGTTTTCATCACACGTAAGGCCAAGAACAGGAAGAAGGCCAGGAAACCCATCATAAGCAGGAAGGACGCCAGAAGAGTCCAGTCAAGTTCACCGAAAGCCAGCCCGCGTACCAGATGGGCTGCAGGTGTAAGCGGCAGGAACCAGGCGAAGGTGGATATTGGAGTTGGGAGCTCGTTCAATGGGAAGAAGACCCCGCTGAAGAACCACATGGGGGTGACGAAGAGAGTGAAGAAATTGTTGAGGCTGTTCAGGTATGGAACTAGTGCCGTTACCGTGATGGCTATGGAAGCGAACATAAGCCCAATGATGAATGAAACCGGTATTATCAGTAGTGCCCAGGGAGAGGAAACCATGCCAAGAACATAGGTGGAGGCCAATATTGCGGTAGTCGTGAGAGTGGAACGTGTCGCGCCCCAGCCTATCTCTCCCATCACAAGGTCTTCTATGCTGACCGGCGTTACGATAATGCCGTCGAAAATTCTGTGCGTCTCCATGCGGAGGTAGGTGGAGAATGTGCACTCGAAGACGGCATGGAACATGGCATAGCTGGCCATGATTCCAGGGGCCACGAACTCCCCGTAGGTCTTGCCATTTATGTCATCAACGTAAAAACCAAGCCCAAATCCAAGGGCGGCCAGAATAACGACAGGCTCAGCAATGATACCTCCGAGTTCGGTCTTCCACAGCCGCAGAAATACATCTCTGTTACGCTGCCATACTTTTGCTGACCTGTAAGTTGGAAGGGTCATTCCTCCCGTAGCTCTCTGCCGGTTAGGCGGAGAAAAACATCCTCCAGGTTAGCCGCCCTTACGACTACTTGCTCCTCCTCCAGTTCACGTGCAACGGAGTTAGCTGCTCCGTTTGGGGAGAACATGTAGAGGGTATCTCCATGTTCCTCAACCTGCATTCCATTCTCCTTGGCCAATGTGTTCACGCGGTCGGCCACTAGGCCCCTGGAAGGCACTTCAACTACCTGGCCTCCAACATAGGTGCGTACCAGGTCTCTGGGTACACCTTCAGCCAATATCTTCCCGTGGTTCATTATTACCAGCCGGTCACACAGGTGGGCTGCTTCCTCCATATAATGGGTGCAGAGGATCATGGTGATGCCCTGTTCCTTGAGTGAGGCTAACTTTTGCCATACCAGATGGCGGGCCTGGGGATCAAGCCCCGTGGTGGGTTCGTCCAGCAGAAGCACCGAGGGTTGGTGGATAAGGGCGCGGGCTATAAGTAAACGTCGCTTCATACCACCTGACAGAGTGTCAATACGGTGGTGTGCTCGCTCCCCAAGCTTGAAAAGGGATAGCGCCTCCCAGGCTCTGGCGAGAGCTGTGGGGGAGTCCATGTCGTAATAGCGGGCATAGGTTAGCAGATTTTCCAGGACGGTTAGATCCGAGTCTAAGTTGTTCTCCTGTGGTACTACGCCAAGGAGCGCTTTGACGTCCCGCGGGTCATCCGATACCGATTTGCCTTTTATCAGGAGTTCCCCTGAGGTTACGGGAGATATGCACGAGGCCATCTTAAGCGTGCTGGTTTTTCCTGCCCCGTTTGGCCCCAGGAGACCGAAGCACTCTCCCTTGTAAATGGCTAGGTCAATCCCGTCGACTGCCAGGTTGTCTTTGTATTTTTTAACCAGGTTTCTGGCTATGACTACAGGTTGAGATGTGTTTTCCCTAGACATGATGAAGGGATGATACACTAGGTTGGAAGCTGGGGGAAGGATGACGCTTGCGCGATTCTGGTGTGAATGCAGGCCACAGCCAGGTTTAGAAGCTAGCCTGTTCGTCTAGGTCATCTCTTGGAGAGGGGGGTGTTACTTCATGGTCGGAAGGTGGAGCGGCGATGGAGGCCTCTCCCTCCTCGTCCCAATCGATGATGGGGGGGCGTTCAAGCTCTATTTCTTCCTCTTCAAGGTCAAGTTCTGCTGGCAGGGGAGGAGCTCCTAGATATGAGTAGACTCCACCTGACGGTTGCTTGTTGGGGAAGGAAACCGTACCGTACTGACTGCGATGCTGATACGTTTCTTTGATCATGACGACCAGGTTTTGCTCCCGTACGGAAGTTACGGCGGCGGCGTATATGTTGCCGCCCTGGATTAGTTTTGCAAGGCGCTGGCCAATCCTTGGTTCAACTTCTCCTAGGTACTGTCCTTCAGGGTTTCCCACTGTCAGTCCAGTGACGGACTCCTGAAGCTCTACTGAGTCTCCAGGTGCCATACGCAAATGAGCTCCGTCGGCTGGCAGTTTCATTAGCGAGATGGTAGTGGATTTCCCGCGCTCCTCTATAAAAAGCTCAGGGGTTACCTTTGTGCCCTGCTTGGGTATGGCAGCCGCCTCGTTTAGCTGGGCAAGCCTTTGGAGGTTCTTCTTGGCTATGCCGTTGGCAGGCGATATCTCCAGGGTCTGGCGGAAGGCATCCTTAGCACCTTTGTACTGGCCCAACTCAGACAGAGCCTTTCCTAGCCTGTTGTACGCCTCCACATCTCTGGGGGAGTCGCTGACAATCTCGCGGTTCAAGGTTACCGCCTCTTTCCAGCGGCTTGCCAAGGCTAGGGTTATGGCGTCCTTTGCCTTGTCTCTTTTTATTCGCGCTTCGTCTTTGTTGGCTAGGTTCATTTTCTATACTCCGCCTGTGTTCTAGGGAGGGGATTGTATACTGACTGTCAAGGTGATTGCAATCCCTGACTGTCTAGCTGTAGCATTTTCCTGATAATTTATTTATGGTGCACTTAAGATGCTGCATTATGAGTGGGGATTTTGGCTTGAGTATTCATCCAATGTGTTGGAGTTGAGAGGGATTACTGTAAGAGTTAGTCCGCTAGATCCGTATTGTCGGGCGTTCCAGCATCGGGTCCTTTGTGAATGAGCTTCCCGTATTTACCCTTGATGGAGTTCCAACGTACCGAAAGTAAGTCCTTCAGCATTAGGAAGCTGTCTCTCACCGGTTGCACCTTGCTTCCCTCGTGGTAGTACCAATCGATTGGCACCTCTTTGATGCGTAACCCCAACTTTTGGGCCAAAAAGAGGATTTCGACGTCGAACCCGAATCCCCCGGTACGCTGTAGTGGGAAAAGAGACTCTGCGGCTTTGGCATTGAAGCACTTGAAGCCGCATTGGGTATCGGTAAAGCCCCTCACGGCTAGCAGGCGCACCATTAGGTTGAATGTGCGCCCCATGAGATGGCGTCTGAAGGGTTCATCGAAGCGGTGAGCACCGGTGGCTTCTCTGGAGCCTATAGCGACGTCGAAGTCTGTGAGCGTGGACGGCAGGAACCTCTCAAGGTGCACTATAGGCATGGAGAGGTCGGCGTCGGCTAGAAATCTGTACTGTCCACTCGCATTCAGCATGCCGCCCCGTACCGCCCATCCCTTGCCTCCGTGGTTGAGCCTGATGAGGCGTATTTCAGGGTGTGCTTCGGCAGCAGCCTCCACCAGAGCTGCGGTCCCATCCTGGCTGCCGTCGTCGGCCACAATCACTTCCCAGGAGTAGCTTTGACTGCCAGCGTATTCCACGACGGTATCTAGTGTCTGGGCGATCCGCATCTCCTCGTTGTACGCCGGTATTACGATGGAGAGAAAAGGTTGCGCCAAAGGATCGGGCCGCCTTCCATCAAGTCTAGTCAACCTGGTCTAGGAGGAAGGTCTCATGCAGTGCGCGCACTGCGTCCTCCACTCGGTCTTCAGCCACAATGCAGGTTATGCGTATCTCGGACGTGGTTATCATTTCTATATTGACGTTGGCTTCGTACAGGGCGCGGAACATACGGGCTGCGTAGCCGGGATTATGCTGCATGCCCGTTCCCACAATGCTTACGTTCCCAAGGTAAGCATTGCTTACGCAACCACCGGCTCCCATGTCATGTGCAACGGGTTCTACTATATCCATAGCGATCTCAAGGTCTTCCCGTGCCACGGTGAATGTGAGGTCGGTGATACGCTCAACGCTGACGTTTTGGACAATGGTATCTATGCTTATTCCCTTCTCGGCCAACGGCTCGAAAAGGGTGGCGGATATTCCTGGACTGTCTGGAACACCCAGCACGGTTATCTTCGCCACGTTCTTGTTGTGGGCTATTCCTCTAACTCGGTTTCTCGTTTCCATATGGGGCCTCTCAGTGAATAAGTGTTCCTGGTGTGTCTGTGAAGCTGGATGTCACCAGGATGGGTATGTTATACATAGCTCCCAATTCTATGGAGCGGGGATGCATTTTCGCCCCATAGCTTGCCAGTTCCAGCATCTCCTCGTAGTCTATTTCGTCAAGTATTTGGGCATCTGGCACAATACGGGGGTCGGCGGTGTAGATGCCGTCCACGTCCGTATATATTTCACAGATCTTTGCTTCCAGCCCTGCGGCCA
>Ga0209501_10000986_pt1 | contig 32489 bp, 29 predicted proteins | sample ArcticOcean_MG_C_4_FD_187434 | JGI IMG/M metagenome (GOLD analysis project Ga0209501, IMG submission 187434) | Marine microbial communities from western Arctic Ocean - ArcticOcean_MG_CB4_134 (SPAdes) (version 2) | ecosystem: Environmental > Aquatic > Marine > Oceanic | place: Arctic Ocean...
ATCTGCCCCAAATGTAATGGTACTGGTAAAAACAAATTTAGTTATACGCAACGGTATACTGCTTGGAATAATTGTGATTACGAAGGATGCGTTGGTGGTATAGTAAATTGTTGTGATGGTATTCAAGAACAGCCAGACGAGGCTATAGATGAAACGCATAAAGGCATTAGAGTCGACGGCGCACCATGAGGCGGGTCATGCCGTCGCTGCGTATCAAGTAGGCCAACCAATTAAGTCAGTCAGCATTATTCCTGATGCTGACTCTTCCGGTTTAGTTTCAACGGGTCCATATTTTTCGGGGAATGAGTGGGATCAATTGATAGGACTTAATTCCAAAAACATAAGTGGAGGTATGCAACAGCGACTTGAAAACGATGTCCTTGTTTGCCTTGCCGGACCAGCTGCGGAGAAAAGGTTTAACTTTTTTGGTTACCGAAAGGGTCATGGAGAACAGGATCGTAAAATTGCAATGAATTGGCTTAGTAAGTTGGAAGGGGACAACCAAACCCTTGGCTATTATTTCAGGATGTTTGATTTAAGGGCGCGTAATTTTGTCCAGCGAGCAACCAACTGGGGACTTATATGCCATCTCGCTGAAACCTTATTGGTGAGACCAACACTGACAGGTGATGAGATGAAAAGTGTAATATTAGAAGGCTTTCAAGTCAGTATAGAAAAAAGTAGAGGTTAGACTTTTCCTATGAAGTTGGGACAACCCCGAACGCTGGGTAACTAAGATTTCTCCTTCTGAGATTAATTATGAGAATGGCGAGGTTCGACCTATTTTTGCTAACCGTGGTATTTGCGGTGCTTATTTACGTTTTTTTCACCTAATTAAGTGGGAGTTGTATAAAAGTGGAACCGATGGAAGAAGACCGACGTTTTGAGATTGAACTAGCAAATGAACTCATTAACCTAGCGAATGACAAACAGGCCGCTGGGGCTGATCCGACAGCTATCGCGGCGGCTTATCGTCATGCCGCAGCAAACTTTACCGCATATGCCTATGCCCAAGTTACCAACAAACGACTCGCCACCAAGCGCATAACGAAAGATTTCCGACAGCAGCTTGAATTTTATGATAAACGCCACCGAGGTGACACGCCCTCGAAGTAGAAGGAGTTGTTTAGATGGGTGCCTTGATAAATGGTTTGCTCGTTGGTGGAGTAGCTTTGGGGATCTTCGTGTTCACCCATGGGCTGCTAAATAAACGCTGGCCAAATTATAAATTGTGGGATGCGGTCTCATTAACAATTTTACTACTATTCTCCTTCTGGATGATATCATTTACCGTTAATAACCCTCAGCTATAAGCACAGCCAGATGAGGCTATAGATGAAACGCATAAAGCTGGCACAACCCCGAACGCTGGGTAACTAAGATTGCTCCTTCTGAGATTAATTATGAAATTGGGGTGGTTCTACCTAGTTTTGCTAACCTTGGTATCTGCGGTGCTTATTTACGTGATTTTTCACCTAGGTATTTTGGGACGGGCTTTCCTCTCAGCCATTTAAGTATCCACCTGGTCATAATAGCCAGAGAACGAACAGTGGGAGTTGTTGGTATGAAACGTTTGCTGGAAGATTTTCTTTTTCTAAAGTATTCGAAGAACAATTACTTTTCGCAATCCGGTGAAGATGGGATTATCGTTGAAATTCTCGATAGGCTTTCTCAGCATATTGCCCTCGATGGTTGGTGCAGTGAGTTTGGTGCATGGGACGGTATCCATTTATCTAATACCTGTTACCTTATCAAGGAGCGAAATTACAAGGCAGTGTTAATCGAAGGTGATAGTGAGAAAGTTAAAGAATTAAAAAATAACTTTCCGCAGAATGAAGTTGCCAAAGTGCATCGGTTCGTTTCCTTTGAAGGCTCTAATTCATTAGATAGTATTTACAGTGAATATGATATCCCGCGTGACTTCGACTTTCTTTCCATTGATGTCGATGGAGTCGATTATCATATATTTGAAAGTCTAAAGAAGTTTAAGCCTAAAGTAATTTGTATTGAATTTAATCCCGCTATTCCGAATGCGGTTGATTACGTCCAGGCTAAAGATATGGGCGTAAAGCATGGCTCAAGTGCAAAGGCAATAGTTCGTTTGGCGGACGAGAAAGGATATGTGCTCGCAGCAGTTACGCATTGCAATTTAATTCTAGTAGATGAAAAGTTCGCTGATTTGGCAATCGAAGAGAGGCAATCGCTCGAGGTATTAAATCCAAACGGTAACGATGGTGTATATATTTTTGGCGGTTACGATGGAACAATCCTCTCTAACAAAGAGCATGTAGGGCTTCGTTGGCATGGTATTGTGGTACCAAGAATTGCGTAGACTATTGATTTGCAATAGGAGCACAAGCGTAGAAAAAACGTGCAGAGTGGTGAGTGAGTTACACACTACTTACACAACATACTATTAGGAGTAGATAAATTATTGATAATAAAAAAGAAAATATATACATTACTACTGCAATAAAATGGGCCTAGCCTCTACTACTGATTGGACAGCATTAAATACCCTGCTGGTACGACATACAAATCTAGGATCGCCAGCAGTGACGCCAACGCGACCGCCATTATCAAAAATCCCGGCGTCCGTTGAGCTAAGGGGCAACCACATATTTGCCGATGAAAACTCAGTGGTATAAATTTACCCAGGCCCAAAAGCGGAAAGCTAAAATCCATGCCAAAAAATACAAAAGAAACGTCCCTAACTAAGAAGCAAGGTTTGGACGTAACCGCACAGTTGGCCGCGTTCGCGGCAAACCTCACTTATGATGATCTGCCCGAGGAAGTTAGGCACCGGGCAAGGATGTTTGTCTTAGACGGTCTCGGCGTCATGCTCGGTGCAGTGACATTCGCGGAACAAGATGGGGACTACTGCCTTGACCACTACCTGGAACTGGCAGCGCCCCCAGGACGCGGCACCATAGTAGGCTCTCGCAGGAGAACAAACCCGATGATGGCTGCATTCGCCAACGGCACCCGTTCTGAGGTACTAGACTGCCAGGATACCAATATCACCGCCCGTATTCACAATGGCTCTGCAATTATACCTGCGGCGCTTGCCATGGGTGAAGAGCTAACCTCCAGTGGCCGTGATGTCATGGTCGCCGCAGTTGCCGGCTACGAGGTAGGCACACGCCTCGGTCACGCCGTGCAGCCATCGCACTGGCACTCTGGTTTCCAAATGACCGGAACCTTCAACACTTGCGCAGCAGCAGCTACTGTCGGCCGACTGATGGAGTTCGACACGGATAAAATGGCGGCAGCTCTGGGCATTTCCGGCTTTATCATGCCTATAAGCAATGGTGACAATGTCTTCAAAGGCTACAACATTAAACCGATCCATGGGGGTCAACCAGCCATGTGTGGGCTCTCCGCGGCTTATCTAGCTCGGTCAGGTTATCGAGCGGGGCCCTTGGAAGGGGAGCCTCCACGCCACCATGCAGCACTTCACATCTTGGGTTGCGAGAACCCTGACTTAACTGAAGCGACGCGCGGCTTTGGAAAGATATGGCATTCCCTTGAAGTCGGATTCAAACCCTATCCGGTTGGACTTCTAATTATAGGCCCAGTTGAGGCAGCACTTGCGCTAACGGCAGAAAAGCCGATTACTACTGATAACATTGAAGCGGTGGAGATAAAGACCTACCATGAAGGCTTAAAATTTACCGGTGAAAAATACACAACAACTAGCAGTAACTACGTTGACGCCCACCTCTCAATACCGTTTTGCGTCGCTACCACGCTAATCGATGGAGAGATGACCCCCCGCCAACTATCCCGGGACCGGCTCGCCGATAAAGCAGTCCACGCACTCGCTCGGAGGATAACGGTGGTTGAGGATGAAGATTTCAGCGCCATGTACCCCCACGAATGGCCGCTCAACCTCCAGGTTAGGTTTAAGGACGGAGAGGTTCGCGAAAAGCGCATTGATCAAGTCAACTGGTCGCCAAGACGCCCTCCGCCTTGGGACGAGATAACAGCCAAGTTCACCACCATGGCTGAACCGGTTATTGGCTCATCGCGGACAAAGGACGCCATTGACTTTGTCGGGGACCTCGATAAAGCTCCTTCGGTAGAGTATCTTTTGAAGCTAGTACGGAAATAGTGGCGCCGATAGTGGCGCTTGACAGCCACAAACTGAGCTTATACCAAATGGCTGTTGTTACCGTCCTTAAGAGGCAATTATGGACATTCATGTCGGGGTCGATGTTGGCGGTACGTTCACTGATTTAGCCATTAATATCCCCAGCGAAAACCGCTTAATCCGCCATAAGCTTCCCTCGACCCCTGAAGAGCCGGATCGAGCGATTATCGAGGGCCTAAAGGTTGTACTGGAGAAGCACAGCCTTGATGCCTCATCGATCGTACGAATATCTCACGGTACGACCGTCGGGACTAACGCGCTAATTCAGCGCAGCTGTGGAACCGTTGCAGTAGTCACCACTGACGGCTTCCGAGATCTTCTTGAAATTGGTCGTCAAGTAAGGCCAAAAGTTTACGATATCCACCTGGATAACCCCAAGCCACTAGTGCCACGGCATCTACGTATTGAGGTGAGCGAGCGCATGCGCGCGGACGGCCGCATTCACGTTCCATTGGACGAGGATGCCGTACGTGCAGCAGCAGCCCAGTTGGTGACTGAGAAAGTTGATTGCGTTGTAGTTTGCTTCTTGCACTCCTACGCGTTTCCAGCCCACGAAGAGCGAGCGGTCGAGATTTTGCGGGAGGAATTGCCCCCTGAAATACAGGTATTATCCTCAACTTCAGTCTACGCCGAATTTCGTGAATACGAGCGGTTTTCAACCGCGGTTTTAAATGGCGCGCTACGGACTGTCATGAACGAATATCTAGACCGCTTTACCAGACAAGTTAGCGACCTCGGCGTCCAGGTTGAACCAAAAGTAAGTCTGAGTGCAGGCGGCCTGATGTCGATCCAAATGGCCCGAGATCTGCCGGTTCGAGCGTCCTTATCCGGTCCAGCTGCGGGAGTAATTGGCGTTGCCTACCGCGCTACCAACTTAAAACAGCATAACCTTATTACCTTGGATGTCGGCGGCACTAGTGCCGACGTGAGCTTACTCCGGGAAGGTATTCCGGCAGAGGTTCACGATCAAGTACTTGCCGGATTTCCGCTTCGCCTACCAGCCCTTGACGTCAGTGCGGTAGGTGCTGGCGGTGGCTCAATCGCGTGGATTGATACGGACGATTTGCTCAAGGTTGGGCCTCATAGCGCCGGCGCCGACCCAGGCCCAGCATGCTATGGTTTGGGTGGTGAGTTGGCGACGGTGACAGATGCCAACGTCGTTCTCGGGCGTCTAAATTCTGACGCGCTTCTCGACGGGCATATGCCGATTGACCGCGAGCTATCGAACAAGACGATCGCGGGATTGGCTAACCGTCTCGACCTCGATGTCACCGAAACGGCCCGCGGTATCATCCGCGTTTGCTGCGCTACGATCGTTAAGGCAATCCGAAGAATATCAATTGAACGGGGACTCGATTCTACCGGATTTGCTCTATTTGCGTACGGCGGTGGAGGACCTTTGCTCGCTCGGGAAATAGCGTATGACCTTGGCCTCGAGAAAATTGTGGTGCCACCAAGTCCGGGTATTCTTTGTGCCGAGGGCCTTTTAAACTGTGACCTTCGTAGCGATTTCGTAAAGACTGCGCTCATGGCATTCGACGAAGATTCAGCCAATTCCCTTAACGACGCACGTCGGGAACTCGGGATGGCCGCCAAGTTGTGGTTTGAAGATGAGGCTATATTGCCAGAGCAACGTCAACTTTCGTGGACCGTGGACTTGCGGTACAAAGGACAAAACTTTGAACTCTCCATCCCACTGCCTGACGAGGAATCAGGTGTGGCCACCTGCTCATCACTCATTCAAGCGTTCCACCAAGCCCATGAGACGCACTATGGCTTTGCCTCACCGGCTGAAGCCATAGAATTCGTCAACATGAAGGTGAAGGCAATTGGAAAGTTTGACTCACCAGCGGTGCCCACTCTAAGTCAAGTAGCCCCAGCGAGACCTGTGGCGCACAGGCGTGTCGTATTCGAAACAGAGGACTGGTTTGACACACCAGTTTTCAGGCGCGACGCCTTAGCTCCAGGTCAGCAAACGAAAGGCCCTGCCATTATCGAGCAGCTTGACGCCACAACCGTAGTTTATCCGGGCGACAGTTCCGTTGTCGACATTTGGGGGAACCTTATAATCGACCTTGAAGTAGAAAGAGTTCTATGAGTCTGAACGCCATCGATGTTGAACTCCTACGCAACGCTCTCGCCAGCATCTGCGATGAAACTTACGTGGCTCTGATGAAAAGCGCATATTCGACCAACATAAAAGAACGCAAGGACCACAGCTCAGCCATCTTCGATAGCCAGGGCCGGGTCGTCGTGCAAGGCGAGAGCCTTCCTCTACACCTTGCCTCTATGCTTGGCCTAGTTGAGGTGATTTTAGAACGGATAGGAAGAGAAGCCATCCGGCCTGGTGATATGTTCATCTCCAACGATCCGTTTGTGGGTCGTGGTTCCCACTTGCCTGACGTCGCACTGGTTGCCCCTATCTTTCATAACGAAGATTTGGTCGCCTTTGTATCAAACATTGCTCACCACGCCGACATCGGTGGCATGGCGCCCGGCTCGATGGCGGGCGGCATGACCGAGGTATATCAAGAGGGACTCCGAATCCCACCAATCCGCATCATGCACGAGGGTAAGCTCGTCGACGATGTGCTTGACATGATCCTCCTCAACGTGCGGGTACCTGATGAACGCCGGGGTGACTACATGGCGCAAGTAGCAGCTAACCTGCTGGGCGAGCGTCGCCTCGCCGGCCTTTTGGAGCAATGGTCTGCGGCTTCCTTTAACGAAGGAGCCGAAGCGATCATCGCGGCAGTGGCTCGGAGAATGCGAGCTGGAATTGCAGAACTTCCCGACGGCGAATTTAATTTTCATGATGTGATGGACGACGATGGCATGGGCACAACGGATATACCCATTGCAGTACGAGTCTTAATTGATGGCAACCAAATTCTCTTCGATTTCTCCGGCACTGCACCCCAGGTTAAGGGTAACATCAACGTTTCATATGCGGGCCTCCAGGCGAGTGTCCTGTTTGCATTAAAAGTACTAGTCGATCCCGATGGTCCCACCAATCATGGCATGTTGGACCCGGTGCGCATTGAGGCACCCCTGGGCTCAATCGTCAACGCCACCTTTCCCGCAGCGACTGCGGCTCGCGCACAGACTTGCCAGCGCATCATCGACGCTATCTTGGGCGCACTGGCCGAAGCGGTCCCCGAACGTGTGATTGCGGCCAGCAATGGTGCGAATGGAGTGGCTACGTTTTCTGGTATAGGACCAGACGACCGCTACTACGTTTACATGGAAACTATCGGTGGTGGTGGTGGAGCGAGGTCTTATAAGGAAGGGACTGACGGAGTTCAGGTCCACGTTACCAACACGTCGAATTTGCCAATCGAATCGCTTGAGAGGGAGTATCCACTCCTGATCGAGCGCTATGAATTAGTGCCTGATTCCGGTGGTGCCGGGACTTGGCGAGGGGGTCTTGGCCTACACCGTGTCTACCGGCCACTTGACCACACGACCCAGTTTAGTGGCCAGGGGGAACGCTGTATTCACCATCCGTGGGGCTTGTTTGGTGGTAAACCGGGGGGGCTTGGTGGGTTTGCAATACTGCATGATGATGACAAGCGCGAGGACTTACCAGTAAAGCCAATGACTATCGAAGTTCCACAGAATGCCGTGGTCTCTATAACTACGCCGGGTGCAGGGGGCTATGGAGCGCCCAAGCATCGAGATCTAGCACTGATATCTGAGGACGCAAAGAGCGGTAAATTCTCAGCAGCATACATGAAGAAGCATTACGGGTTCGCAGCTCAAAATAGGCCCGCCCGGAAAAAGACAAGAAAGGAAAAGCCATGAGTAAGTTTTACGATGTAGTGGTAGTCGGCAGTGGAATTACTGGCGCCAGCACGGCCTATCACTTGAAGAAGCAAGGAGTAAGTAATGTGATCCTGATTGAGGGGCGAACCCCGGCCGCCGGAGGAACTGGCAAAAGTGCAGCCATCATTCGACAGCACTACACGACCCCAATTCTTGCCCGCCTCACTAAAGAGAGCATCGGCATGCTAGCAACGATGCCTGAAGAATTGGGCGCTTCCGGTGGATACGTACGCGCGGGTTGGTATTTTCTAATTTCCGACGACATGGTGCGAGGGGCCGAGAAAAATGTGGCTATGCAAAAGAAAAACGGCATTGATACCGGGTTTCTCACGGAATCCGAGATCGCAGTCCAACTACCTTGGCTTAACCCAGAAGGGGTCGCCCGCGTGGTCCACGAACCCGATGGCGGATACGCAGATCCAGTGCAAACTACAGAAGCATATGTGAAGGGGTTTCGTGATTTAGGTGGAGAGGTATTGATCGGAGTATCGGCACGCCGCGTCCTTACGGAAGGTAACCGAGTTAAAGGGATCGAAACCGATGACGGTGAGGTGCTAGCTGACATGATGGTCAATGCCGCTGGCCCCTGGGCCAAAAGCCTGGCCGAGTTTAGCGGTATCGAAATGCAGATGCGCGCAGTGCGCGAGCAGGACAGCGTTTGGGAGATGCGTAGTGGACGTCCGTTGCCTAGTGCATCGATTTCAAACGCAGTCGATAGCATCTATATAAGGCCCCTCGGCGAACGTCGTTTCGTGGTCGGCAGAGGATTCCCCAAGGCATATGAAGATGTCGACCCCTTTAACTACAAGCAAACTGCGGACGAATCGTTTATTGCCGACGTACTGGCACGCCTGGAGCGGCGGTTTCCTCCATTTGTCGGGGCTAAACGTATCAATTCATACGCTGCACTTTATGACGTCACCCCTGATTGGTATCCCTACGTCGGGCCACGCAGAGGGCTTGAAGGTTACGCCGATGCCTGTGGCGGCAGCGGTCATGGTTTCAAGCTGGGTCCAGCGATTGGACGTCGGTTGGCGGCCTGGATCGCTGACTCGAAGGTTGAGGAAGACTTTGCCACACTCGGTTACGACCGTCTTGCCAATGGGCAGCAGTTTGTACAAGCCTTCGGCGGTAACCGCGGCTAACGCTGCCGCTGGGCGATGCAGCGATCGGATGAGCGTTAATGATCGCGGTTACGATGCATCGGCCTTGCGCAAAGGTTCGATAATTCCAAATCCAAAGAGGAAAGCCCGAATTCGTCCAATAAACCTTATTTCCGTCAGGTTTCTGAGGCGTAGCGGTAGTGACCAGATAGTTGGATTTTGTTAGATCTGGTTTAATCCTGTGGCAGCTAATGATTATTTGTGCTGGAGAAAAGAAGATCGGGAACAGACCGATGGTGGTCGGTCGCTGACTGAAAGACGTGACCGAGGTTGAAAAGCCGACCCTCGCTGAACGGCGCGCCAACTAGTTGAAAGCCCACAGGAAGACCGTTGTTACTGAAACCACAAGGAATGCTCAAGGATGGAAGGCCCAGATAATTGAACAGGCGTGTGTGGATAGCGAGATTAAAACTTAGATCAGGTCCCGCATTCACCATCTTCTCGATCGATGCCATGGTCGGAACTGGCTCTGATAACATTGGCAAGTGCAATACATCAACTTTGTTAAAGGCTTTGTCGAGATAGTCGTTTAGGAGGTTGCCCCTTAGGCTCAAGGCTTCTACGTACTTAACAGCAGGAAAGGAGAAACCGAATTCGATGCGTTCTCGGACAATAGGAGTGTATTCATCACTCTGCTCACGCAGCCAACGGGCGTGAATAGCAGCAGCTTCCGATAGAATAATTGTGTTGGCCAGGGCATCAAAAGGCTCCGGCTCTGGCGTCTGAATTTCCAATACTTCGGCTCCATGCTCTCGAAACACTTTAATGCTGGCTTCAAGTGCCGCGCGTACATCCGGAGCAAGCTGCATCCCGTGATGTTGAACCGGAATCCCAATGCGGACCCCCTTGATAGGGGCATTAATATTAATTTCGTAATTAGGTACCTGACGGGTGCTAGAGGTTGGGTCCATCGGATCAAAACCGGCAATTACCTGGGTCAATCGGGCGCAGTCACGCACTGTCCGTGCAAGTGGACCAGCGTTGTCGAGAGAAAAGCTCAAAGGCATAACCCCATACCGGCTGACCCGTGTGTTTGTAGGCAGGAGCCCCACAACGCCACATATTGCCGCTGGTAACCGGACCGAACCACCGGTGTCCGATCCTAAAGCTCCATATAGAATTCGGGCAGCGACAGTTACGCCTGAACCGCTTGATGAGCCACCAGAGATGTAGTCTGGGTTCCAAGGGTTGCATGCCCTACCAACGAGTATATTCAGGCCAAATGGGTTGCATGCAAATTCGGACATATTAAGGCCGCCCAAGTCTAGAGCCCCCGCCTCGTCCAGCCTCGATAGCACCGTGGAAGTGTAATTGGGTACAAATTCCTTGCGCAACCTTGAACCGCAGGTCGATGCCCGACCAGCTCTATAAAACATGTCTTTGTGAGCCAGAGGTACCCCGTGGAGAGGACCTGTTGCTTCACCTCGGGATTGTAATTCATCTGCTTGTCTTGCGGCCTTCAACGCGTGCTCGGCATCAAGAAAAATAAAACCGTTTAAGGTAGTTTGCAGGTGCTGCGCCCGAGAAATTACGGCTTCGGTAACTTCCTGCGAGGAGACCTTGCGCTTTCGGATTGCCTCTGCAATCTCACACAGAGACATCGCCAGCATGTCGTTGTTCATTCACTCTACCCCCGCCAACTCTGTCGGCCAGAGAGCGCAAGGACGAAGTCGCTTGGCTCGTCATCGAAGGCAAGTTTTTCCAAAACATAACTGGTCATTCGTTGATATGACTCTACCTCCACAGAAATGGCCTCAGCTTGGCGTTCCGATAGATTCATTTCCTGCCAGACCTCTACATAGTGACGAATCACTTGTCGATTAAGTTTAGTCATGACTACTCTCCGAAATTCACTGCAACAGACACTCTAATTCAATAAAACACTAACATATACGTGGCTTGCGAGACCAATAGGAGTTGGATACTATAATCCCATAGGGTTTAATTTACCTATTATGATCAGAGCTCTTGCCGCCAAACCATGATTATATGGGCTCCGCCAATAGAGAATGCTGTCACCAGAATCTGCAAATGTTAGACTCCATTCAATATACACCATGGAAATTTCATGACGAGATAAAGTAGTCCACGAAGGTGATGGTTACCGCAAAGCTCTCTGAATTTGTAGCCTCCTTACACTATGAGGACGGGCCTTCAGACCTTTTAGAACGGATCCGCTTGAAAAATGAGCAGGTGCTTGGCGTGGCCGCAAATGTACAATCAGACTTAAAAAATGCTTTATGACCGGCTATGGAGACATACGGATTGGTGCAATAGGCAATATCTTAAAAGCTTGTCTCCATAGCCACTAGGAAAAACACGAAATCCTAATAAAGAAAGAATGTGTGAAATAAAACTATAAAAATTTTGGGGAATGGAGCAAAATACCAAAAATCCAGCCTTTCGTTGCTATTTTGAGAACCGGAAATTTACTCACTTCTTGCGAATCTTGCGAACTTCTCAGCATAAGAAGGACAAAGCAATCCATCCAAGATATCTTTGAAATTTAATAAAAAATTCCGTGAATTTCATTAATCGGGATAGATTTTATCTATTTGAATTCAAATTATCAATATAAGGGGAAAAAAATTATTAAAGTGTTACCATGCGGTGATAATAATTGTTACAATCGAAGTAAGTATCCACAACAAACGATCAAATTGGGAGGTCAATCTATGAAGCACTCAAAGACTTTTATCTTTCTTTTAGCCGGGATTCTCATGCTGGGGTCAGCATCGGCTTGGGCTAAGACTTCACTCAAACTTGCGCTCGTCGTACCTTTGGATTCTGCTGAAGGCCAAGGTGCTGTGCTTTTTAAGAAACTAGTTGAGCAAAAATCTGGTGGCGACATCGAGATTAAGGTGTATCCAGGAGCTCAGCTTGGTAGCTCGTACGAGATAATCGAGTCGCAAACAGCGGGTACCATAGAATTGGGACTGCATGGATACGACCTGTTCGCCAAATACTCAAAAGGCCTTAAGCTTGCTGCGTTAGCATTCATTTTTAAGGATCGGTCTCACCAGTTCTCGTACTATACAAGTTCATTGCACCAAGATGTGAAGAAAGAGATTTTAGATATTACAGGCATCCGCGTATTGGGCAATGCAGAATGGAACAGAGGCCCCTACAAAATTCTCCTGACCAAAATACCAATCCTGTCGCCAAATGATATGAAGGGTGTTCCCATGCGGGTTCCTACAAACGAAGTTGACCTGCTCGCCTGGGGCGAGGGTGTGGGTGCGAATACGACCCCAGTGCCCTGGCCAGAGGCGCCGCTAGCCCTGCGCCAAGGGTTGGTTAAGGCCATAGAGTTACCGCATGATTTGGTTAGGCCTCTCAAGTTCTACGAGAGTGCTAAGTACTTGATGCTATCAAAGCATCGCTGGCAGGCTCTTTATATGACTGTTGGAGAAAAAGCCTGGCAAAAATTGAACGAAAAGCAAAGGAAGATAATCATGGAATCCAGCCTTGAGGCTGGTGCAAGTTACACCGCGGCAACGCAAAAAGCCTTGGCTGGTGACCAGGCATACCTTAAATCCAAGGGTGTTGTAATTGTCGACTTCGACACCTCGCCATGGCATAAACGTATCGGGAAGCTTGCCCAAAAACTAGAAGCAAAGGGGATGTGGAGCAAAGGATTGCTAGATAAACTTTTAGCCTTAGCAAAATAATAAAAAGCTCGCCCAAACTGCTATGTTAAATTGGTGACTCAATAATCCCCCGCTGAATTGTCCAGCTATTTTGTCGCGGTGGTAAAAGTTTAGGTCTCTATGGCCTACTGCCTTGGTTGCTATTGACAAGTTTGCGGGGGATGTGTTGAGTGTGACTTACGCCTGAATTAAAGAGGTAAAGGGCTCTGCGTTTGGCCGGCTTTGCTATTATCGAAAGCCTGATGCCTTACCGGAAGCGGATGATATCGAGGGGTAAGGGATTTTCTGGAAAGAACATTACAACACCATCTTCGGCAAGGGTACGGTGAGCAAATACGTCTACAAGGTCCAGCAAGTCCTCAAAATCAATTAAGCCCGTTAATTTGCCTATTATAATCAGAGCTCTTGCCGCCAAACCACGATCATAAGGGCTCCGCCAATAGAGAATGCTATCACCAGAATCTGCAAATGTTAAACCCCATTCAATGTACACCATGGAAATTTCATGACGAGACAAAGTAGTCCACGAAGGTGATGGTTACCGCAAAGCTCGCTGAATTTGTAGCCTCCTTACACTATGACGACGTACCTTCAGACCTTTTAGAACGGATGCGCATGGCTCTGCTCGATGGCCTTGCTATCATGCTGGGGGCCGCTGATTTTTTGCGTGTCAATGGTGATCGAGAATTAGCTATTTACCTCGACGATACAGCGCCCAGTGGAACGTCAACGGTAGTCGGATACGGCCGTCGGACGACACCAATGATGGCAGCTTTCGCCAACGGCACCCATTGCGAGGTTCTCGATTGCCAGGATTGCAATCTAACGGCACGTATCCACAACGGGGCTACGGTAACTCCTGCGGTCTTAGCTTTGGCTGAATCTAATGGCAACTCGGGAAGAGAGGTATTGACTTCTATGTTGGCAGGGTTCGAGGTAGGTACACGCCTGGGCCACGCCGTGCAGCCGTCGCACTGGCACCACGGTTTCCAAATCACCGGTACCTTTGGAACTAGCGGGGCCGCAGCAGCTGCTGGTCGATTGCTCAATCTAAGCAGGGAAGAGATTGCTTCAGCGCTCGGAATCTCTGGTTTCATAATGCCTGTCTCAAACGGGGACAACGTATTCAAGGGTCATAGCGCTAAACCCCTACATGGCGGTCAACCCGCCCAATGCGGGATTTCATCTGCATACCTTGCCAAATCTGGCTACCAAGCCGGCCCGCTTGAGGGAGAAAGACCCCGAAACCACGCAGCACTCAATATTCTCAGCGACGGAAATCCCGATTTTGATGCCGCAACCAAGGGCCTGGGAGAGACCTGGGCAACCCGAGAACTTGCCTTCAAGCCCTACCCCATAGGTTTACTCATCATCGGCCCTGTGGAAATTGTCCTAGATCAATTAGGGCAGCATCCATGTAATTACCAAGAGGTAGAGGCAATCACGGTACGTTCCTATCACGATGCCAAGAAGTTCACCGGAGAGAAATACACTTCAACCGAAAGCAATTTTGTAGATGCGCACCTGTCAATTCCCTATTGCATCGCAGCCGCTCTAATAGACGGTAAAATGACCCCCCGCCAGTTCGATAAAGAGCGATTGAGGGATCCTGTGGTCCATGAATTGGCGCGTCGAGTTACGGTGGTAGAGGATGACGAGATGAGTTCCCGATATCCTTACGAATGGCCCGTAGAAGTCACAATTCTCATGTTCAACGGCGAGCGTCTAACGGGTGCGGTGGATCAAGTAAAATGGTCGCCGCGACGACCGCCATCATGGGATGATCTTGCGCGGAAGTTTGAGAGCATGGCAGAACCGGTAATCGGTTCTACTAAGGTGAAAAAAGCCATAAATTATGTTACCGAAGTAGAACAGGCAGCCTCGATTGAACCGTTGATGGAAATTGTAAGAGGATAATGTCTCACTTGGTCATACGAAGGTTGTAAATACAGGCAGATACTTTCCACCCAGCACCCAATCGACACTAGCATGGAACCAATTTTATGGACTTTTTTGACCGACTGACATTATTTGGTGCTTATCGACTATCCGGAGGCAAGATTTGAAACGCGTTTACTCAGTTCTTGAAGTTTTCAACGCAAAGTGGGGACGAGTTGAGCTTTTCCTGACCACCACTTTCTTAGCCCTTCTAGTTATTGCCAATACATTGGCCATAGGCGGCCGTGTGCTGTTTGCCCTCTATCCCAGTTGGATAATTGAGGTCAGCGCCGGTCTTCTTATAGCTAGTGTGTTCACGGGCGGGGGATATCTCTACAAGACGGGAGGTCACGTCGCTGTAACCCTCCTGGTTGATCGTCTAGACAATACGGACGTATCGTATCGTTTGCTCACCATCATAGGCGAGGTCCTAATCCTTACCTTCGTTATTGTTGCCATCTGGCAAGCAGCCATCTATCAGCCGATCCTTTGGCTTCGGAATACCACGGCGCTTCAGATTCCTCAGAATTTTGTAACCATTTTTATTCCCATCGCCTACATCTCGATAGCCTTGTCATCAATTGAAACACTCCTAGGATATTGGGTGAATGAACGGTGAATGAAGAATGACGATAGCTTTTACTTTATTTATCCTGTCCTTTTTTCTTCTCTTGGCGATTGGCATTCCCATCGCGTTTTGTCTCGGATTTGCCTCCATGGTCTACCTTATCCTAAGCGATGCGGCTAACCTGGCCATAATATTTGGACGAACGCAGGGCGTTCTCCAGAGCTATCTCTACACGGCTATTCCGTTTTTTATTTTGGCAAGTGCGTTAATGAATACAGCAGGAATCACCGCTCGGATCTTTAACTTTGCGAACGCACTAGTCGGCCATGTCCGCGGCGGCCTTGCTCAAGTGAACGTGCTCGCGTCTATAATATTTTCCGGGATGACCGGAACTGTCATCGGCGATGCGGCAGGTCTTGGCCGAATCGAGATCCATGCAATGCGGAAGGCCGGTTACCGGCCTGCCTTTGCAGGAGCAGTGACCGTTTCGAGCGCTGTCATCGGGCCCATAATTCCGCCAAGCATGATAATGATCATCTACGCAGAGCTAGCCGAGGTCTCTATTGTCGATCTATTTTTAGGGGGTATCATCCCTGGGTTACTGATCGGCTCCGTACTTATGGTATATATATATTTCGCTGCTCACCGAGTTGGTCCTAAACCCATTAAACCCTATACGTGGCCGGAGCGAGGCCGCGCCTTTTCAAACTCCCTCCTTCCAGCCTTGTCACCCGTTATCGTTGTCGGCGGAATTATCAGTGGTATCATCACGCCAACCGAAGCAGGACTAATAGCTGTTTTGTATGCTCTATTACTTGCCGCTATCTACCGATCTATGAGCCTAAAGCAGATGGTGCTGGCCTTCCGTGAGGCAGCCCTAGCTACCGCCATGCCATTATTCATCATCAGCACGGCCATCTTATTCTCTTGGATTATCACGGTGGAACAGGTGCCCGGTTTCCTAGTCGGTGTGCTGGGAGGTATTGTGGATAACTGGATACTCACGATTCTGCTCATCAACATTGTACTCCTGTTGATGGGCATGATCATGGAGGGTATAGGAGCACTGATCCTTTTGATTCCTATAATTAAACCGATCGCGGTAGCAGCGGAGATTGACCTCGTTCACCTTGGCGTTTTCATGATTGTCAATCTGATGATTGGAATGATTACACCGCCGGTCGGTATCTCTCTTTTTGTCGCTGCCGAGATCACTGGTTGTAAGCTTATAGAGATCATTCGAGAGGTACTTCCATTTTTGATTCCTTTAATCTTAAGTTTGTTTCTAATATCGTTTGTTCCGGAAACAGTAACGTGGCTACCTGACTTAATTCGCAGATGAGTAATGGTTTTTAGCATGGTTAACAGTATTCGCGTAGAGGCGCGGGCACCCAATCCGAATTTGGGATGTTGTAGCGTGTACAGACCATCCTGATTGATTGGTGTCGGGGTCACAGTTCCGGGAAAAACAATTGTTAATCAAAGTGGGAGGTGGTTGAAACTTCTCAAACTAGCCATAAACGGACGTCAGATAGACTTGACTTTGCGTCTCCATCTGACCCGACGCGGAGATCCACGTAGTTGCTTTCCGTCGTCGTGTACTTCTGACCGGTGAACTTCCAGGCGTCGTGGTAGGTGCGCACGACGACCGAGTCGATGGCGCCCACATCGATGGGACTCTCGGCCAGGAAATCAAGGCAGATCTCCACCGGTCCGTTGTTGAACAGCCCCACCGGATAGGGCTTGAAGCCGACTTCGAGGGAGTGCCAGATCTCGTTTAGGCCCCGCACCCCCTCCTCCAGGTCGGGGTCATTCTTGCCAAGAATGTGCAGGGGCGAATGGTAACGCAGTGGTTCGCCCTCCAGTGGTCTGGCTGAGTGGCGAAGCCCAGCCGGCAACCGGTCTCGTACCCGGTGACAGCTGCGGCCATCAGGTCACGACCGCTGGTTGCGGATAGCCCGAAATATCACCCAGGCCACGGTGCAGAAAAGGAATCCGGCGGCGATGGGATGGGTAACGAAGACCCACAGGCTGCCGCCCGAGATGAGCAGGGCCTGGCGGAAGGAATGCTCAAGCATCGGTACTAGCAGGAAGGCAATGAGTAACGGCGGGATGGGGATGTCGATCTTACGCATTCCGTAACCGACGACTCCGAAGATCAACATCACCGACACCTCGTGCAGGCTCGACGAAACTGCGTAGACGCCGCCGACGCAGAGAACCAGGACGGTGGAAAAGAGAATGTCCGTAGGCACCCTGACTATGTAGTGGAAGAGGTTCATGCCGCTGAGTCCGACCACCAACATGACCAGATTTATGGCGATGAGTCCGCAATAAAGGGCGTAGATTTTATCGCCGTGTTCCTCGAAGAGAAGCGGTCCCGGCTCCAGCCCGTGCAGTAGGAAAGCCCCTCCCAGCATGGCAATCAACGCGCTGCCGGGAATGCCGAGGGTGAGGAACGGAAGGAGCGCTCCCGAGGTCTCGGCGTTGTTGGCGCATTCGGCCGCCGCCAGCCCCTCGAGGCTCCCCTTCCCAAACGCCTCCGGGTCGCGCGAGGATCGCCGCGCCCAGCCGTAGGCGAGGATCGCCGCCACTGACGCGCCAAGCCCTGGCAGGGACCCGATTCCGATTCCCGTGAAGGCGCCACGAGACAGAGCCCCGCGAACACTCCACACCTCGGCCAACGTCAACCGCCGATTCTCAGCCGTTTCGACCCGAAGGTTGCGGGCGTCGCTGGTTCGCCCAGTGAACCTTTGTTCCGCCAGCACCAGAATCTCGGATACGGCGAATAGCCCCATGATCAAGGGCAGCAGTCCGAGGCCTTTCTGCAACTCCACGACGCCGAAGACGAAACGGGTGGTGCCGGTGATCGAGTCCATCCCGACGATAGCCAGCAGGCCACCAGCAGTTGCCGACACGAATCCCAAGACCAGTGAGCGACCCGCCACGGCCGACACCAGGGTCAAGGAAAATACGATGACCGCGGTAATTTCCGCGGGGCCGAACTTGAGGGCGATACGAGCGACCCTTTCGGCCACTACGATCAAGATGGCGGTGCTGATCAAATCCCCGATCACCGACCCATAGAGTGCCATCTTCAGCGCCTTGCCCGCCTTGCCGGCGCGGGCCAGGGGATAACCGTCGAAGGTCGTAGCGATGGAGGCGGGCGTCCCCGGGCTGTTGACCAAGATGGCCGAGATCGAGCCGCCGTAGATGCCGCCGATAAACTCGCCCAGCAGGAACATCAGCGCCGAAACCGGCTCCATGGTGAAGGTCATGGGGATGGAGATAGGGATTAGCTGCGCTGGCCCGATGCCGGGAATGGCCCCGACGATCATACCGAGAATGGTGCCGACGACCATGGCAACCAGCACTGGCCACTGGGCGAACAGCGTGAAACCCTCGGCAAAGATCTCCACGGCTCGCTCCCTTCAGTCCATCCACATGCCACGCGGCAGCGGGACGCCCAGTCCGCGAGAAAACGTCTCGGCGACGATCAGCGCCCCCACTACCCCGACCAACGCCGCCCGCCAAAATCGTCCCTTACCCAGGTAGAGCACCATGCCCGCCAGGGCCAGTATCGTCGCCAGCCGGTACCCCATGATGGGCATGAGATAGACGTACAAGGCAGCGATGGCCACGGCGCCGGCGGCGCGCAGGATGGGGTCCCAGGCCGACCCTATCTCAAGGGCGGCGGACCGGCCTCGGCGCCAATGGGTCACCATCTGGACGATGCCGAGAACAACCAGCAGCCACGCCAACATTTGCGGGAAGAGGGTCGGGGAAATCTCATCGGTCTGGGCGGCGGCGGTCTTGATCTGCCAGGGGATGATTGGCCACAACAGAACCAACCCTGCAGCCGCCGTCGCCAGCCCGATTATGAAGTCCCGGCTTTTCGGCATCCTGCCGGAAATCCCCGTTTACTTCGGCCCCATGCCGAGCTGTTTGAGCAGCGGCAGGATGACCTTTCGGTCGTTCTCAACGTCCTTGAGGACCGCCGCAGCTGTGCCGTAGTCGATGAACATTCCCCTCTTCTTGGCGACCTCCAGGAACTTGGGGTCCTTCAACGACGCCTTCAGGGCGTCGTGCAGCGTGTTGACTATAGAGTCGGGCGTCTTGGCGTTAACGAACACCGAAAGGTACCAGGGCGACAGGTTGAAGTCGTAGCCCTGCTCGGCGAAGGTCTTAACGTCTGGCGCCCAGGGGATGCGCCCGGTGTGCTCGACCGCCAGCATGCGGAGCGTTCCGGCCTGCATGTGCTTCTTGCCACTTGTCACGGACGCAATGCCGGCATCGACGTGCTTGCCCAAGGTCTCCTTGATGGTCGGCCCACCGCCCTTGGTGGGAACATCACGTAGCTTGATACCTGCCTTGTTTTGCAGTGCCGTCATCAAGAGGTGGTAGATGTGCCCCCGTCCGGCATGGGCAAACGTCATTTTACCCGCCTTTGCCTTTGCCGCCTTGACGAAATCTTCCACAGTTTTCACCGGCGAATCGGCGTGGACCCACAACGCATAAGGATTGGCGGTCATGCGGATAACCGGCCTGAGGTTCTTGCTGGTATAGGGGGCCACCCGGAAATGAGTATAGATCTCAGGGATTGCCAGGGTGACGATAGTGTAACCATCTGGCTTACCCTTGGCCACCACGTTGGCGGCTATGGTCGAACCGCCGCCGGCCTTGTTGACGTGCACAAAAGGCTGCCCCAGGTAAGGCTTGATTACGCTGGCGATGGCCCGCAACATGGTGTCGGCACCGCCGCCGGCGCCGAACGGGCCGAGGGACGTCACGGGGCGGTTGGGGTAATCCGCTGACTGGACCGAAGTCACTGGCATCAGCAGCAGCACGAACAAGCCTATAATGTAGCGTATTTTAATCATCACTGTCTTTCCTTTCAATTTAGGCTGGCCACACTTTCGCCAGCCACTCGACCGCTAGTTAAGGCCGAAGATCTCGGCCGCGTTGCCGCCCAGGACGCGGTCTTTTTCCCGGTCGGTCATGAAGGAACAATGAAGCCGCACGTAGTCGAGGGACTGGCGGTAGGAACATGCCCGCTCCAGGGCTGGCATGTCGGCGCCCCATACCAGCTTCTCGGCACCCAGTCGCCGGAAGGCCTCCTCGATGGTTTTTTGCCCCATGGGGAACGGATATTCATCGCCTGTGCGCGTCGATGGATACTGAACCTGGAGGATCTCAAGAAAAACGTTGGGCAGCGCGGATATCGCCAGGATGTCGTCCCAGTTGTGGATGCGCTTGGTTTTCGGATCGCGGATGTAAGAGCCAAAGTGAGTGAGGATGCTGACCATCCTCGGAAAGCGCTCGATGATCCGCCGCACACGTTCCAGGCTTATGCGATGGTCGGCCGGATCTAAATGGCGTCCGATGTCCCATACCAGAACCATGTCGAGGTCGGTGATCTCCTCCCATAAAGGATTAAACCGATCATCGTCTACCGCCGCGGAGGAGCCGACGATGCCGAAATGCTCGATCTCGAAGTAGAGCCCCTTGAGCCCGAGCGAGCAGGCAGCACGGCGCACCTCGTCGAGCTGCTCCGGTTGATCGCCGTAGGCCTCCAGAATTTGCGCCACGGCCACCATGCGGTCCGGGTAGCGCCTAGCGCAGTCTCCGAGGAAGTCGTTGAGCCGGCCATAAACGTGGCCCTGGTAAAGGACTGCCTTGTCCACCCCGACAGCGTCCATCTGGGCGATCATCAACTCAGGTGGCGCCGCCATGCCCTGCAGGCTGGGGGGCATCCACTGGGTCCAGCCGTCAGCGCCATCTTTGGTCCATTCCAGCCGCCCAAACCGTCCGACGCGAAAGCTTACGTCCTCTTCGGCGCCGAAATCCGGACCCTGGCGGTCAACCACCGGCCCGCGCACGGCCAAGTGTGTCTGCAGGTAGGCCATGTGCTCGGCCTCACTGGCATAGCCACAAGGGCCATCAAGCGGCGGGAAAGCATGTGCATGGATATCCACAATCATACCACAGCACCCGTTCTAGGCTACGAGCTTCATCAGGGGAGCCACCGAGGGAGCGTCGTCTAGGGTGGCGACGAAATCAATGACCTGTTTAGCACGCTCCACGCCGATGACAGGCTCGCCCATGGCGATGAACTTCTCTGCCGCCTCGTCCCAGAGCGGCGGGCGGCGGGGCGACCACTTGACCTGATCGATACGCCGTTTACGAGCCTCGCCGTCCTTGAGGCAAATTTCCACCTCGACGGGCCATTCGTGAGGATACATGGGGGTCATTTCGTCGACCTCGACCACCTTTACCCGCGAGGCCAGTTCGTGGACGACGGGGTCGCGCAGTCGATCCCTGGTTAACTGCTTCGGCGTCATTGCTCCGTCCATCAAGGTCACTGCCAAACAGTACGGCATCGAGAGATGGGCATCCACGTAGTTGCTTTCCGTCGTCGTGTACTTCTGGCCGGTGAACTTCCAGGCGTCGTGGTAGGTGCGCACGACGACCGAGTCGATGGCGCCCACATCGATGGGACTCTCCGCTAGGAAATCAAGGCAGATCTCCACCGGTCCGTTGTTGAACAACCCCACCGGATAGGGCTTGAAGCCGACTTCGAGGGAGTGCCAGATCTCGTTTAGGCCCCGCACCCCCTCCTCCAGGTCGGGGTCATTCTTGCCAAGAATGTGCAGGGGCGAATGGTAACGCGGCGGTTCGCCCTCCAGTGGTCCGGCGCGGTATCCCGACTTGGCCAGATAGGCGGCCGAGATACCGCACATAGCGGGTTGGCCGCCGTGGATGGGCTTGATGCTGTGGCCCTTGAACACGTTGTCGCCATTGCTGATGGGGATGATGTAGCCAGAGATGCCGAGAGCCGCCGCCATATCTTCGGCGCCGAACCCCATCAGCCGGCCCGCTGTGGCTGCTGAGCCGCAGGTGTTGTAGGTGCCTGTGATTTGAAAACCGGAGTACCAGTGGTCCGGCTGAGTGGCGAAGCCCAGCCGGCAACCGATCTCGTACCCGGCGACAGCTGCGGCCATTAGGTCACGACCGCTGGATGAAAGGATTTCGCCCATCGCCAGGGCGGTCGGAATAATGGCGGCGCCGTTGTGAATGCGGCTGGCAATGTGGGAGTCCTGGCAATCCAGGACCTCGGAGAGGGTGCCGTTAGCGAACGCCGCTATCATCGGCGTTGTCTTGCGATCCATGCCGACCACAGTGGCTGAACCCGACGGCGCCGTCATTTCCAGGTAACCCCCCAGGCAGCGGTCGTCGTCGTGCCTGGCGAAGGCCACCGCGCCGAGCATGATCCCCAGACCGTCGAGAACGAAAAGCCGCGTTCGGTAGCGGACTTCCTCGGGAAGGCTGTCGTAATCGAGTCCGGCTGCGAACTCCGCCAGCTGTTCTGTCACCTTCACGGTCGATACTACTTCGTTCATCGTAAACTCTCCCCCTTGCGTCACCAGGAAGCGATAAAGGCTACGATTCAAGACCTGCGCCGCTGGATCCTATCCTGGATTAAGTCCTCTCGTCGAACTGGTTCGTTATTATTTCTAAAATCGTAGCCTAGAAAAGGGGTTTGGACAATCGAAATTGGGATTTTCCATATAACCTCCAGGTTTGTGGAAATCACACCCCCGCATCACTGCTGAGAGAACAGAGTTCTCTTCACTGCCACCCGATGCCCCGATTTTGATATCTTTGCTGGGAGTCACCAGGGATTTTGGCAGGTATCACGGGTCCACCGAGTACATCCTCCCGTCTTTCAGTCCAAGAACGCCGAAAGGAATAAATGTGGCGGAATTTTACTCCGCCCGCAGCTGCATCATACAGCCGCCTCAGTGGTCCATTATTGCTATACCGCTCACAGTCGCCGTGCCTTCGTTCTGTGTCAGGCGCCGAGGTTGCGGTGCCGACAACTCCGTATTACCATCCGCCCGCTCCTTCCACGTTCGACGGTCCGGAACGGGGAGCACGATCAGCGATCAGGCAAGGTGGACCGGCCACCAGCTACTGCGCGGCGGTTTCCGCGTTGCGGCTCGATCCAGGGAACGTCGCTAACATGTCCGAGATCTTGTGTTCCATGAGCCTCACGGAAATCGCCAGGGGCATTCAGGACAGACATTTCTCCTCCGTCGAGGTGACTGAAGCCTGCCTGCGGCGAATTGAGGCCAGTCAAGACACGTGGAACGCGTTCCTCCACGTGGAGGCGGAAAGCGCCATGGACGCGGCCAGGGATGCCGATGCGGCTCTGGCGCGGGCGTGTGTTCGGGGACCCCTGCACGGCGTTCCCGTGGCGCACAAGGACGTCTATTACCGGGCCGGCCGGGTGGCGACCTGCGGGTCCCGAATTCGCCGAAGTTTCGTGCCGGATCACACGGCGAGCGTCCTGTCTCGACTGGACGGCGCGGGCGCCATCGACCTGGGCGGCGTCAACACCTCCGACAGTGGCTGCAACCCCTTCGGACTCAATGTACTCGCGGGGCGGGCGCGTAATCCCTGGTCACCAGATCGCATCACCGGCGGTTCATCCAGTGGATCGGGAGCGGCGGTCGCCGGCGGCCTAGTATTCGCGAGCCTGGGTACCGATTCGGGCGGCTCGATCCGCCTGCCCGCCGCCATGTGCGGCGTCGTGGGCCTCAAGCCGACCGAGGGCCTTGTCAGCCGCCACGGCATCATGCCTCTGAGCCAGACCCTGGATAGCGCGGGACCCTTAACCCGTACGGTTGCCGATTGCGCGACCGTCACGGGTGTAGTCGCCGGCCACGATCCCCTGGATTCAACAACGCGCGACAATTCCGTTCCCGACTTCGCGGGAGCCATTGAGAACCCCGTCGCCGGAATACGGGTCGGCGTACCGACCCAATATTATTGGGAAAAGTTATCCGACGACGTCCGGACCGTCGTCGAGGAAAGCCTCACGGTCCTCAAAGACGAGGGCGCGGAGATCATCGAGGTGTCCGTTCCCGATCCAGCGCCCATGGATGCCCTGGCCAACGTCATAATATTCGCCGAGGGAGCCCGGGTCCACGAGGAGTGGCTGCGAACCCGGCGGGCGGACTACACCCCGGTCACTGGCAACGCGCTGGCGTTTGGCCTGACTCTGCCCGCCACCCGCTATATCGAGGCCCTGGAGCGCCGCCGGATCGCCATGGCCGCGTTTCCTGAATTGGTGTATTCGCGAGTCGATGTGCTGCATACCCCCGTGCTCCCGGGACCCGTGCCGACCATCGCGGAGGTGGAAATCCATTTGCAAGAAGCGGGCCCACTTCCCCTGGAACTGGCTCGCAACACCAAGCCAGCCAACTTCCTCGGGTTGCCGGCGTTGGCCGTGCCGTGCGGGAGGACGGACGACGGCATGCCAGTATCGTTCCAACTGATTGGCCCGGCGTTCTCGGAACCCCTCTTGTTCAATCTCGGTCACGTCTACCAAAAGGCAACGAACCACGTTGCCCGAATTCCGGAACCGTGAGCCACACCGTGTGGATACTCTGATCTCTATTGTAATAGCCTAAAGGAACGCCTAAGGTTCTCGACGTTTGGCGTCTGTTACGCAGTTTCAACGAGAAGCAGAATATTGCGCCGGCAGGCCCGTTCGAAAACCGGCTATATCAAACAAGGAGGAGCAGACAATGTTTAACCTAAGAATTTGCGCTATCGTGGTGGCTCTGGCAATCATTGGCGGGTCGACGACTCAAGCCAAGGTCGTTCTCAAGGCGGGTCACGTCCTGACCGCCAAGTCCGATCAGGGACGGGGTGCCGAATTCTTAGCCAAGCGGGTAAAGGAGTTGACCAACGGTGAAATCGAAATTCAGGTCTTTCCCGACGGGCAGTTGGGCAAGTCCGACCCGGACCAGCTCGAAAGCCTGATATCGGGCGCCCAGGACATCTTCATCACCGGCATGGAATGGTATAAGGCCTGGGACGACAGGTTCGGTGTCCTGAGCACGCCGTTCGTGTTCCGCGACCGCGCCCATCTGCAAACCTTCACGAAAGGCTCCCTGTTTGCCGAAATGGCCAAGGGCCTCGAGGATCGGGGCATCAAGTTCCTGCCGACGAAGTTCAATTGGATCCGCCAGATGGATCGCGGCGTCCTCTCACGCAAGCCCGTGTTCGTGCCCGACGACCTCAAGGGGCTAACCCTCCGGATGTACCAGTCCGAAATGCCCATCAGATCATGGCAGGGCCTGGGCGCAACCCTTCAGATCATGCCCTGGTCAGAGGTCTATACCGGACTGGCGACAAAGACGATCGATGCCCTGACGACGGTTATCGGCGCGTCCTATCACAACAAGCACGTGGAGCACGCCAAGTACTTCACCAACATCAAGGAGTATTTTCAGGCCGTCGCGCCCGTGATCAGCATGAAGACATGGAACAAGCTCTCTCAGGCCCATCGCGACGCGCTCCAGCGGGCCACCGACGAGGGTGGGGCCGTATACGAGAAATTGAGCCGGGCGGAACTCACCCAATCCACGAAGGACGCCAAGGAAAAGTACGGGGTCTCCTTCCTTAGCGTGCCTCTCAAGCCGTGGCACGACAAGATGGCGCCGATCCTGGCCGGATTTGAAAAGGACGGGATCCTTCCCAAGGGATTGGTCGCGCAGGTCAAAGCGATCAAGTGACGTCGCCCGATCGGTGATCGGTGGGCGTGATGCCGGACAGTCGATTCGCTAGGCTGCTCCGGCATGTCGGCCGGGTGGAACTGGTCGTCGCGCTCGTGGCGTTCTGCCTCGTGATCGGGTTGGTTTCCACTCAGGTGGTCTTGCGCTTCTCCTTCAACTACGGGATCTGGTGGGTCCAAGAGGTCGTCCAGTTGGCCATCCTAACCGCCTACTTTCTGGGCACAAGCTACCTCTTCAAGGCACGCCAATACCTGGTGATCGACCTGGTCTTCGACCGGCTGGGGGAGCGTTCCCGGATCGCTGTCTACCTGGCGATCCAGGTCCTGACGGCCGCGTTCTGCCTGATGCTGGCGATCGAACTCGTGGGATTGGCTCCCGGCCAGTTGCGCATGAAGACGTTCGTGCTTCACGTTCCCCGGTTCTACGCCTCCATTCCCCTACTTATCGCGTCGGCGTCCATGGTCGTCACCGCACTTTACTACGGCTTGGCCGTGGCCTCGCGGGTGCTGCGGGGCGAGCGGGACGCGAAGCGGATTGAGGCGGCCGTGTGCCTGTTTCCCGTAACGACGGGCGCCTCAACCTCGTGATCACCGCGACCATGCTGTTGGTGTTCCTCGGCCTGATGGCCCTGCGCACGCCGGTCAGCATTTCCATCGGCGTCGCCAGCGCCCTCGGTGTTTTCATGGCGGGGGTCCCCCTCGAAATCGTGCCGCGAAAGATGACCGAGGGCGTTGACGGTTTTGCACTGCTGGCCGTGCCCTTTTTCGTACTGGCGGCCAACCTCATGAACAGCGGTGGCGTGACTCGGCGGATCTTCGACTTCGCCCGAGCGTTGCTCGGTCACATCCATGGCGGCCTCGCCCACGTCAACGTTGGCGCCAGCATGATCTTCTCCGGCATGTCGGGAGCTGCGCTCGCCGATCTCGCCGGCCTCGGCGCCGTGGAAATGAAGGCGATGCGCGAAAGCGGCTACCGGGCCGAGTTCGCGGCGGGGTTGACGCTCGCGTCGTGCACCATCGGAGTCATCATTCCGCCCAGCATCTCCTTCGTCATTTACGCCCTGGTGACCGGCGAATCCCCGGGACGGCTGTTCTTGGCGGGCGTGGTCCCCGGAATCTTGATCGGGGCCAGCCTGATGATCACGGTCTATGCCTGGGCGCGGCTCCGCCCGGACCAGTTCAGCCCCCCGGAACCGTTCCGCCTGGGGCGCCTCTTCAACGCCACCCGCGAGAGCGCCCTCGCCCTGCTTCTGCCGGGCATCATCGTCGCCTGCCTCGTGTTGGGCGTCGCGACGGTAACCGAGGTCGGCGTTATCGCCGTCATCTACGCGTTGCTTCTCGGCTTCGTTTACCGCGAACACAGCCTGACCGGCTTGCGCGGCTGTCTCGTCGAATCCCTCTCGACGACGGCGCTCATCATGTACATTCTCGCCGTGTCGACGGTCATGGGTTGGGTGATCACCTCGGAACGTGACGCCCATGACGCGGCGTGGGCGATCAGCGAGGCCGTCGACAGTCCCCTCGCCGCCCTGGCGTTGATCAACCTTTTCCTGCTTATCGTCGGGATGGTTCTGGAGCCTCTGCCGGCCTTGCTCATCACGTCGTCGATCCTTCACCCGGTGATTACGTCCATCGGGATCGATCCCGTGCATTTCGGCGTCATCATCTGTTTCAACCTGATCCTCGGCATCGTAACCCCGCCCATGGGTATCGGACTGTTCGTCGCGGCGCGAGTCGCCAACATTCCGGTGGAGGGGGTGCTGAAGGGAACAATCCCCTTCCTCCTTCCCCTGTTCGCGAGCCTGGCCGTGATTACCCTCTTTCCCCAGATCAGCCTCTGGTTGCCCGATCTGATCTACGGACCCCGGCCATAACCAAAATAGTTTCCGGAGCGAGTTGTTGTTCTTCAGAAGTGCAGATCCAGAGGCGCCAGAAACTGACATATGCCTTAGAGCACGCCCCGGCTTCATCCTAACCTGGCCCAGATCTATCACGATAAGGTTGACAGATTAACAGCTGCGCTCAACGAGGACAGAAATTGGGCTGAAGCCGCCGAAGCCATCCGGGCATTCATCGAGGAAACTCGCCTCGTTCCCGATGATGAAAACCTCAGGATAGAGCTGTTCGGCGCGCTTAAACTCCGCCGGAAAATCTTCCAGGTGAGTCGGCCTGATCATAGTGTATACACGCATCAAATTACCCTTCCCTGGTAACCTGGCCAAAGTGTTGTTCTATAAACGAATCTGAGAATTTCTTGCTCTTGTGATCCTGTGCCACTGCCTCGGGCATGCGGTCTTTGGGAGACCCGTACCCGCCAGCCCCCGGTGTTTCGATCACAATCCGCGTTCCGGGTTCGACAGAAACCTTGTTCGGCTTGTCATCCAGGCGGCGCTCGTTTCCGCTTTCCCGTATCAAGAACTGCCCCGAAGCCCCCGATTGCCCACCGAACAGTCCCCAAGGTTTGTAGCGAAACCGCTCTCCCGCACCGTTAAAGACACATTTATGGTCAACTGGGGTTAGGATTCGGCGTAGTCCCATACCACCCCTGAACTGCCCGGCTCCACCAGAGTCTTCGATCAAGCTATATTCTTCAACGCGGAGGGGATATTCCTGTTCGATGGATTCGACCGGCAGGTTTGAGGTGTTGGTTATGTGTACCTGAACGCCGTCCTTGCCATCTTTATGGGAACGCGCACCCATGCCGCCGCCAAGCGTCTCCAGATAGACATATGGTTTATTGGATCGTGGATCGACTCCCGCAAATACGGCGGTGGTATTTGCTCCGTTGGCGGCAGCGATAACTTTCCCGGGCAACGCCTGTGACAACGCGCCAAGAACCACGTCAATGATGCGTTGGCATGTATGGGCCCGTGCCGCTACAGGCGCCGGAAATACAGAGTTCAAGATAGTGCCAGGCGCTGCGTCGATCTCGACAACATCGATGACGCCCTGGTTACTTGGGACGTCCGAATCCAAAACGGCAATCAGCGCGTAACATACACTCGCTTGGACCGCGTTCATTGTCGTATTGATATTGCCTTCGACCTGCGGACTCGTTCCATCAAAATCAAAATGAATGCGGTCTCCTTGAACGGTCAATGCCAATCGAATGGGTATATCGAATGTCGAAATGCCGTCGCCATCCATAAAATCCTCGAAGGAATATGTCCCATCAGGTATTTCTTCAAAAGCGGCCCTCATCCGCCGAGCTGTACGCTCAATGATTTCGTCAAACGCGACTAAAACATCTTTGATTCCGTGCTTTTCCACGACTTCATGGAAACGTCTCGCACCCAGCCGGCTGGAGGCGATCTGGGCATTATGGTCACCTTTACGTTCCTCAGGAGTCCGAACGTTGAGAAGCAGCAAGTCCATAATGTCGTTTTGCAATATTCCTTCCCGAAAAAGCTTAATGACGGGGATGCGCAGACCTTCCTGATAGATTTCCGACATGCCACCGGCCATGGATCCCGGCACCATGCCGCCAACATCAGCGTGGTGAGCAATGTTACACACAAATGCAACCAGTTCCTCCTCCACGAAAATTGGCATCGCGTAATTGATATCCGGAAGATGGGTGCCGCCCGCTGTATGAGGATCATTGGCAACAAAAATGTCGCCTTCCTGAATATCGTCCTCATACTTTTCCAGTACGCACTGCATGAGGCCGCTCATGGAAGCAATGTGAATGGGGAGAGTTAAGGCCGCCTGGACGACCAACCGGCCATTCTTATCAACAATGGCAATGGAATGATCCCGCCTCTCTTTGATATTTGTCGAATACGCCGAACGCATCAATGCGACAAAACATTCATCGGCAATCGACCTCAATCCGTTGGCAATTATTTCCAGCGTTATGAGGTCGAGTTTAGATACATCCTGTTTCATGATTTACGCCCCGCATTGTCTGCAATTTTGATAATCATATGACCGTCCGGTGTAACCTCTGCAGCATCTCCGGGATAGAGCGGCGTTGTCGCATCCAATTGTTCGATGACAGCCGGACCGGAAATAAGATGCCCCGGAAACAACTCAGCACGGTCAAACACGGCAGATGTGACAGCTCGATCGGCCTCAAAATAGACAGGTCTGAATTCGCGTGCCTGGGGCTCCGGTGGTTGGTCGGATGAATGTTCAGCATCTGCAATTTGGTGCAACCTTGCGCTGGCTGCCAAGCGAATGTTCACGATCTCGATTGGGTCTTCCTGGCTCGAATAGCCATATGCCAGTTCGTGGGCGGAGCAGAACGCGGCGTGGATCTCTCCAAAATCAGGGAGATCATCCGGCGATAAGGATTTGCCACTGACTATCGGAACCGCAAGTTCAAAATTCTGGCCCACATAACGGGCATCAACCGTCAAATCCAAATGGCGGCTATCTGCCGGCGCCCCTTCCTTCTCAAACCATCCGATCGTTCGTTCCATCAATCCAGACAGGGAGAAGGCAAGAACCGTCATTCCAGCATCGTCAAGATTGAAGCGTTGGCTGGTGACGAAATCTTCTTTTAGGTCCGATACCAAAAGTCCATGGGCGCACACTATTCCAGGTGCCGCCGGAACCACCATTTCCTTAATCCCCAGGCTGACAGCGACATCCCGCGCATGTAAGGGGCCCGCGCCACCGAAAGGCATTAACACAAAGTCTCTTGGATCGTGTCCTCGTTCAACGGAAATTGTCCGTATCGTACGGACCATATTCGAAACAACGATTCCAAGGACACCATGGGCGGTTTTTTCCGGCGTGAAGCCAAGATTATCGGCCAGGTCTTGGAAGGCTGCGCGGGAAAGATCGGGTTTGAGTTCCATCGAACCATCAAGAAGTCCGCGTGCAGACAATCGTCCCAGCAATAGGTTGGCGTCGGAAACAGTGGGTTTGTCACCGCCTCGGGCGTAGCAGGCTGGGCCCGGCACGGCACCGGCACTGATTGGACCAACCTTCAGCAGGCCATCACGATCAAACCAGGCAATGGACCCACCTCCAGCGCCAACGGTTTCCACGTCCACACAGGGCAGCCTCACCGGAAATCCAGCGACATCCCGGCCAAAGGCGATATCGACCTTGTAGTCCCTGATCAACGCAACGTCCGCGCTTGTGCCCCCCATGTCCAGGGTGATGATATTGCGCCGGCCCGTTTGGCGTGCTGTATGAGCCGCGCCAACCACACCCGCCGCCGGTCCGGAAAGCACTGTACGAACGGGAAACTCACGTGCGCGCTCAGGCGACATTAAACCACCACTTGACTGATTAATGCCGAGCGTTGAATTGGGAGCCCGCTCCGCGACACCGGACCCCAGCGATTCCATGTAATGCCACATGATCGGTTGCAAATAGGCGTTTAGAACTGTCGTCGATAGCCGTTCATATTCACGAAACTCCGGCTGCACCTCAGAGGATATGGAGACTGCGATATCCGAGGTGCGGCGGCGGAGAACATCCGCGACCTGTTTTTCATGTTCGGAGTTTCTAAAGGAAAATAAAAAGCCTATGGCACATGCCGCCGCACCGGACGACAACACGTCATCGATTGCGGCATCGATTTCCGCCGCTTTGGGCGCATAAACAACTTCACCAGCCGCATCAATCCTTTCTTTGAGTTCAATCCTGTCTTCCCGGTCTACAAGCGGCGCCGGGTGGTCCTCTGAGAGGCTGTACATATGAGGCCTAGTCTGGCGGCCAATCTCCAAAAGGTCTTTAAATCCTTTGGTGGTGATCAACGCGACCCGGCTGCCGGTCCGTTGAATAAGTGCATTGGTGCCAAAAGTCGTGCCATGGGAGACCCGTTTGATATTATCCAATGGAATGTCGAATTGTTCACACAGCGCGACCATGCCCTCTAATATGGCCTCCTCTGGATTAGAGGGCGTCGAAGACGTTTTGCCAACATGGTATTGACCAGTCTCTTCGTTGAAAGCGTAAAAATCGGTAAATGTTCCGCCAACATCTACCCCTATGGTCCAACTCAATTACCGTCCTCCAATTTTTCGCCTGACCGGTCAACAACCGGAAAGTGCGCGTATCGACTCCCAAGTTCCTAGGAGGTGAATTCTGAATTTAGCCACAGATTATCGGATCAAAAGCGAATTTGTTAGCTTCCCCGTAAAATCCCATTTTGTATTGGGAGCGGCAACGCACAGCCGGTCATTAATTATTTACGTAGTATCCTACTAATAAATTGCGAGTCAACTCAGTGTAGCTTCCATTGAAGATTGACTGTTTATTCACGGAATTTCCTGCCATTAGATCGTGCCTGTATTGAGAGCAGATAAATAAACCCGGAACAGTAGAAATCTTGAGTTAAATGACGTAAAACGAACAAGAATCGAATTTTGAAGATCTATGGGATAGACCGGGATTACTGATTCGCCGACTTCATCAAGTTCATGTCGGGATGTTTGAGCTTACGAGTGTAAGCTTTAAGATTGTCCTCGACCTTGTGGCCAAAGGCATGGCGAAGATGCCATGAGGGATTCCCCTGCTTCGGGGCGCTACGCTTGCGGGGTTTCTTTGGTATGGGCTAATATGGCCATTAACTAAAAGGAAGGAGGTTAACCATGTATGCATCGTATATCGAAGCAAAGGTGAAATCGGGAACCTCGGTAAAGACAAT
>Ga0209501_10000987_pt1 | contig 32488 bp, 32 predicted proteins | sample ArcticOcean_MG_C_4_FD_187434 | JGI IMG/M metagenome (GOLD analysis project Ga0209501, IMG submission 187434) | Marine microbial communities from western Arctic Ocean - ArcticOcean_MG_CB4_134 (SPAdes) (version 2) | ecosystem: Environmental > Aquatic > Marine > Oceanic | place: Arctic Ocean...
AGTATCAGTATACTTTTTGGGGAATTTGTTAGGTTAATAGCTTCATCGCTGGTAATTATTGTTTTTCCATCGATCGTCATGTTAGGAAGGATTCTCGGTCGGGTTCCCGTCGCAATAATTATGTGTTTCCCTGAAAATTCATTTTTTCCTACGATAATGTTGTGTGGGTCCTTAAAAGTAGCTTGCCCCGTTATCAATTCCACTTTGAGACGCTGTAGACGGTTTTCTAGCATTGAGGTCAAGCTAGCTGCCGATTGTTCAATACCATTTTTTAGTCTTGAAAAATTTAAAGCCGGTAGAGGACCAAAAACATCCTCACGATGTTTAACATGTAAATACTCGCGGGTAAGTTCATAACCAGCCTTGGATTTAAACGCACCCTCAATGCCGTATCCCATTAAGGGTCCATCATTGATGATGAGCACGTTTTTCCCTTGAAGTACTAATTTGCTGGCGGCACTAATTCCTCCCGGGCCGCCACCAATAATCAAAACGTCGTAATGCTTAGGTTTCACTCGTTATGCACTCAATGTGTTTCTAAATTCTAGTCTATTCATATACCACGCGACACTTCCCCGGTGAATTCAGAATATTAAGACCTCTCTATTTTGCTCAGTGGCGTATTGAAGATTAGTAGAATTGTTTAAATTATGGCACAGGGCACGAAGTTAGGCACTCTTTTGATTAGGGGGTTATCTAAACTCCGAGTCGACATCCGAACCTTTTAGAATAGACCGAGAGAAAGTTTTGCATCTTCCGATATATTTGCCCTGTCCCAGATAGGCTCCCAAACCAAATATACTTCCACTTCCCCTATACCGTCTATGGAGGCTGCAGCTTCTGCGACTTGTTGGGGTAATATACCCGCTACTGGACATCCTATAGTGCGGTCAAAGTCATTTCAATTCGAACATAGCCACTATTTGCGATTTCAAGTTTGTAAATTAGGCCTAGATCATAAATATTTACCGGAATTTCGGGGTCATAAACAGTTTGTAATGCATTGATGACCATTTCTTCGGATGCTACGCCTTGGTCGTTTTCTAATGATCGACCTGCACGACCAACAAGGCCGCCGTCGCGAAGGATTTTTGGGGGGGATCTGCATCCCTGGAGCCCTAAATCCTGGTAAACCCGTGGGTCCCATGTAACCCAGTAACCCAGTAACCCAGTAACCCAGTAACCCAGTAACCCAGTAACCCAGTAACCCAGTAACGGGAGTATACGTTGAATGTGTTGTCTTATTACCCATATAAATTGTTTGGTTCTCTTTGTGATGGTCGTACTTAATATAACAGTTAATTATATTTCAGGGATAGATTTTTAGGTGTCTTGTTTACGTTTATACCTGGCGTTTGTTACGGCTAGGCTATTGGGAATATTGATGCTGGTAAGCTAAAATTGGACTAGTTGTGCCTGGATGGTTTTAACATCTTTTTGCTCGTTCAATGAGGCCACAAAAAACTACAAAAAAATATTTTATAGCTTTATCGATGCCGCGGTCTACATATAGACGAACCGTAAAAACATAATTAAACCTGCATAACTCTTCCTACTCTAAAAGTTTGAAGGCCACCGCCGACAGGAACCCGGCTAAAGTACCAAGCCCGGTTACATTACTTCCACCCAAGTGAACTGCCTCAGGTATCATGGCTGCCGCGATCATAGTTAGCATGGCACCAGCGGCTAGTCCTTCTATTAAAACAACGACGCCATGACCCACGCTTCCGCCAAGCCAATAGCCAAATCCGGCGCCTATGGCGGTCATGACCATTAAGCTAAACCACATAAAGAATACCCGGGGACGACCCCACCCCTGTTTTTGCATCCCTATAGAACTGCTCATCGCCTCCGGAAAGTTAGCGAGGAATAGGCCCGCAATTAGGGTATAAGGGACCATTGTTGCGAATGTAACGCTATCTACTCCAGATTGGGCAATAGCAGCGGTAATTGAAACCACTAATGCAGAACCAATGACGAAACTTTCAGGAATTCCATCCAAAAGAATACCTAGCCAAATTGCCATTGGAGCTCCGTCATGCTCTTCACTTGCCTCATGCAATTGTGTATCACTAGGTATCACGGTTGCTTCTGATAACTTAGCAAAGGCTTGGCTTACCCATTGTTCGGCATCCGCCTCGACATCGTCCCGATCAACCAATTCCTGGAGCCTACTTGCAGCTAAAGCCTGCGCAGCACTCTCGAATTCGGGAGACTCCTTTCGTAGATGATCAAAGTCGTCCTTGGGCAGAGCAAGGAGCAACGTATCCTCTTTGGCAGTGGCAGTGGCAGTTCGCTGAGCGCTAGTAACCATAGCAATTTCACCCAATACATCACCAGATTCCAAATCGGCTACGTGTTCAGATCCACTAGAGACAGATACAACACCTGCCTCTATAAAATAAACGACATCTCCTGCATCCCCCTCTGAAAATAATAGTTCTCCTGCAGCAAAATTGCGCTCGTTGACTTTGTTTACCACATCTTCGACCATGTCGAGTGGAAGGTGGCGTATCAACTCGCTACTTCCCAGGTGCTCAATGATTTGTTTTCGACGGGCAGTCTTTTTATTTGTGAAGTAGGAGATTGTTGATGAGGTCTTCCTTAAAAATCCGCCCTTGGAATTGATAATACTATCCAAGGAAACGAAGAGAACACCGCCAACAACTGCACCGATCAGCATGTTAACTAAATGTTGGGAGGCTTCACTGCGTGCCGCGGCACCTTCAGCGTGTAGCACATGCATGGCCGTGGGGGCGACCAATTCGACTGCTAACGCAGCCATTAATGCTCCACCGCCAAATGCGGTGAGTGCTCCGGTAGTCCTGCTGCTCGGGTGCCAGTTTAAACCTAAGAGCGAACCTAGAGGTAAAGAGGCTGCCGATAGTCCTCCTAGAATAATAGCCCATAGTAGGTATTGATTTTCCATATTATTCTCCTCCCCCTTTGTAGCACCTAAATCAAAGAAAAATCTTGGCTCGGATATAGCCCTTCCAATTTCTATTAAGCCAGCTAAGAATTGGAGTACTTGAAATTAGATTTTTTCAATCCCTGCTTTGCCATGCTATACTATAACTATGATTTACCGGTTAAGTCATTTTGAGAATGCGTTAACCCGTCGCGTGAGTAATCTTTGACCAGGGTAACTTTCGGGAACTAGATCAATAATAATACGGTAACCATATTTTCCACTAGGTTTAAGTAAGGTTGGTCTATTTATACTAACTGGTCCGTCGGTCAGTATATTAAAATGGCCGCCGTTTGAACCAGGAGAATATCGAAATTCCAGGACCTTGCCGTTTGAATGACGAGGTTCAAAGGGAGAGGCCATCCATTTAATATTGGGAAATTGTAAAAATACGGCTGTTCCGTTTGCAGAAATATCGTACCGTAAATTAGTTGGGCGACTCACATGTATGACAACTCGTGTCTTATTACCAAGCTTTTCCACCTGCACTTCGGTGACTGTTGGTTTTTTTACAAAATTTACAACTGATCCCCATGTAGGCTGAAGGGCAGAAACTTCGAGTCCAAGGGCTCCCAAGCCTTGTGGAATACATATCAAAATTGAAGAAATTACGAAAATTTGAGCGGCAGAAAGCCACCATTGGTTAGGTCCCATCACCTGGCTCCTTTATTATTGTGCGACTTTAGAGTCGTCTAATTAGTTAGAGCCGAAGTGTGAACTAATCATTTTAAAATTTGGTGAATCAATTGGCAAAACATTCATTGCAATGGAGGTTCATCATTCCGAGAGGATTTTTGTTGGTTTAAAATTCCAATGTTTTATTGAAGTATTAGTTATACGTGGGGGATATAATTATTTTTACTTTTCAAAGACGTTTCTCTCAGAAATTTTAACTGGACGTTTGTTTTATATGAAATTTGAGAATTGCTTACGAAAATTGCGGTCGCGCTTTAGGTGCCATTCTCTACTCATCGCCTCACTCTGGGTTTTATATTTCTCGGCGTAGAGCAGTTGCCACTTACGTCCTCTGGTAAAGCGGGCGCCTTGCCCCGTGTTATGCTTGACTAAACGCCGATCGAGGTTGTTAGTCCATCCAATATACGTATGAAATATCGTGCTCATCTCGCTACCTAAAACATAGACGAAAAAGTTTTTTGACATCCTTAAGATCCAAAATTTATGACATGTATTATGATATTATGACCATAAAATTACACTGATGCTTATGAGGCCATTTAATCACGTTACTGCGGCTAATTTTGGGATGGGAGATAGTGATCTTCCCATTTCAGAATGATATTAAAGCTAATGGATACGCGGGTTTCGTTGCTGAGATTGGGGTGGACGAAATGCATCAAACCTGCTGGCCATAACATAAGCAGGCCTGGTTCTGGCATGACAGTATGTTCTGGATCGATATAAGGGTCTCCACTGATTGACTGCATATTAAATCCAGTGCGTGGGTCATAAAAAGTGATGTGATTAGGGCGCACGTCGCGTCTGCTTAGATTACTTTTAACAGGCAGGGGAACTTTGACGTAGTAGGTTCCACTTAGGTAACAGTGTGGGTGATTATGTGGGTCATGGTAATCACCCGATCGATTGACGTTGATCCATCCGTGGATCTGCCAGTCTACTGGAAAATCAATTCCGATCTCTCGCAGGTATTCAATCATGACCTGGTTAACATTTTCACGTAGCCAGTTAGTGGATGGTTCATCTATCTCAAAAGGATTATTGTGTTTGTAATCAGTGGTTAGATCTTTCTTTGTTTTATCCCAATTACGCGCCAGTTTGAGTAATTCCCGGTTCGGATCATTGTAATCAGGAAGCATTTTTTTAACCAACTTGGTCGGCCAGAGATCGAGTATATTGACGGTAGAACCGGTCATAGAATATAGCTCCGTTTCATCCGTTCATTGATCGGTAAAGGGTACCATAGATAGCTTAGGATCCGTGGCAGGAACGTAGACCTCTTCAAGTCCAAGCTCCCGGCGGACGATGTTGGCACCTCTTACCAGGGAAACCATCTTATAGAACGCATGCATTCGGCTCATCGACTGGCGGCCGAAGCCACAGTCGCTTGAAAGTATAAGACGTTCTGGCTCAATGTATTCAAGGCATCGGCGAATCAAGGAGGCTACCTCTTCAGGTCGCTCGATTTGCATCGTACGATGGCTGATAACGCCGACAGCAATCTTTTTATCCTTCGATATTAAGGATCCAAAGTGAGGGATATCCAGGCCGCCGTTAGTCGCACCTTCAAGGGTTAAAACATCTATATCTAATTGGTCAAAATAAGGAAGTGCTTTTTCGTAAGAGGTTGTAGCAGGGAACATCTTTTGTGCGCCAGGACTGCCCCAACAAGTATGGCACCACACCTCGCACTTGTCTTTTAAGCCTGAGACTTCGCGGTTGAATGCAGTTACGTATTGTTCAGGCGTAATTTTCTGATTTTTACCCTGCATTGACTGATGTATGGCGGGTTCTTCAATTTGGACGATAGGCGCGCCGGCATCGGCTAAATTATGGTATTCTTGATTTAGTGCGTCCGATAAAGCCATCAATAGCTCTAGGCGGTTAGGGTAAAAATCGTCAATACACATGTGAGCTATAACCTGAGCCGATATCGAGCCAATTTTGACCGGTTTTGCAGTCATGGGTGCAATGGCTTTCCACGCGCGGTCAAGTTGTAGTGACGTATTCCCTATCTTTTCAGTTATACGAGGGGTAAGGCGGGTTTCAATAACCTCCCAGATGAAGTCGCCGGGGCCACAATCGTCCATTGCTGCATATGGTTGAACGGCGACGCCTGGTTCGCTGATGCCTTTGATGCGTTCGTAGGCATAACTTACCCAACTACGGCCAGCTACGTCGTCATCAAGTCGTGTATCGCCGTCGACCACAATGTCTATGCCGGCCTTGTGTTGTGCTGTCAATTGGCAGGCGAGGCAATCAAAATGTTGTTCCCTGTAAGCCCGCTGTGCAAAGCCCCTTGATAACTCAATTCCTCTTAAGTTTTCGGTGTACCAACTTGGTCGTGGTAACGCGCCAGTAGTGGTGGTTAGTAATTTCTTGCCTTTAGTTGCGGTGAACATAAAATTCGTTTCCGTTGATTTTTTTTAAGGTATGGTGGTTTAATTATTTAAGGTTTTAAATTAAGTGGAAGTTGTTAACGGGTGAATGTCAGTTGGCATCGGCAACACCTAACTTTTTCTACACTGCCTCCACCACCAAAGCCAAAGTTCTTATCAATAACCTGGAGATCATGAAACCCGAGGAGGCAAAACAAACGACCAAATACTCTGCGAATATCTATTAAGTTCATGGACATGCCAGTTTAGGCTAATGTGGGCGTTTACCGCAATAGTTTGCGTTATTTGGCAGTTTTAAAAATTTTCCAAGTTGAGAATTAAATCGCCCGTAAACCAATCTTGTTGAACCAACCATTCTGGAAATTGAGTTCGGAGTTCGATAAGGGTGAGTGATTGGCCGGTTACTCTATCAACCTAAATTAATGTGTGGTTTGCGAGCCTATTTTGAAGATTTTTTACGCTATTTGCGCAGACTTCGAAATTGCACCCGTAAGAAATACCCAGCACCGTAAAGACTGCGCAGAAACTTGCTTTTGGTAAATTGCTAAACCAATCTGTTTTCATAAGAATTAATCTTAAGCTTAACTCATCTCAAAGCCGAAGTATCCATCGGCTACTACGTTTTCACACTTTTCTACGTAAATAGGAACACCTCCGATATATGGCATAAATACCCTCGGCTTACCAGGTAAATTGGATCCTAAATACCAAGATAGGCAGGTTGAGCGGAGCGACTTCTCAGCCAAATCGTTGGCGTGTTCCATCCAGCCGTTTTCCGCAGAAGAGCTGGCTACAATTTGTTTAAGACCTCTAGACATCATAAATCTAATACATTCGGATACCCACTCAACATGCTGCTCCACAGACGGGATCATGTTTGTCAGTACCGATGGGCTTCCCGGTCCAGTAATTATGAAAAAATTGGGAAAGCCAGTCGTTGTAAGACCAAGATACGTGCGTGGCCCGTCTTGCCATTTCTCTTTCAGTTTTAGATTGCCAATCCCTGTTATATCAATTTTTTTAAGTGCACCAGTCATAGCATCAAAGCCGGTCGCAAGTACGATGGTATCAACTTTAAATTCTTTACTATCAACCGATACGCCGTTTGGAGTTATGCAATCTATGGGCGTTGCACTTACGTCTATCAAATTTACATTTTTGCGGTTGAAAGTTTCATAGTAACCCGACGCAACACAGAGACGTTTACAACCAAATAGGTTATTCGGCGAGAGTAACTGTGCGACGTTTATGTCATTGACTTCTTCTTTGATCTTTTTCCGGATAAATTGTGCAGCTGTCTTGTTTGCTTCAGGGCTGACATGCAGGTCTTCATATGCGGCCATAAAACAAAGGCCACCCATTTGCCATCGTTCTTCATACTCCCGCGATCGCTCATCATTAGATACCGCAAGCGCGGATGGTCCTCCAGTTTTAAATATGTTTCCCGAATAAGTCTGCTTGGCGTTTGCCCGAAGCTTTGAATAATTTTCCTTTATATAGCTAACCTCTTTTGCATTTAAGGGTCGATTATGTGCCGGGACGACGTAATTGGCCGTTCTTTGAAAAACGTAAAGTCGTTCGGCATCTTTTGCAATTTCTGGAATTACTTGGATTCCTGAAGATCCAGTTCCTAAAATCGCTACACTCTTATTTGCGAAATCGACATGTTGATCCGGCCAAAGTCCGGTATGAATAATCTCGCCTTTGAATTCGTTCAATCCACTAATATCTGGAATGTTGGGCGAAGAAAGACAGCCGGTTGCCATAATACAAAACTGGGCATAAATTTGGTTATGCGAGCTCGTTGCAATGTGCCAAATCTGTTTCTTTTCATGCCATTTTGCAGATATTACTCGAGCCCCGAATATTATGTCTCGACGAAGGTCAAAACGGTCGGCGACGTGATTTGCATATCTTAAAATTTCGGGTTGCCGGGGGTAGCGTTCGGTCCATTCCCATTCTTGTTGGAGGTCATTCGAAAATTGGTACGAATAGAACATGCTTTCCGTATCGCAACGGGCTCCAGGATATCGATTCCAATACCATGTGCCCCCTACACCATCTCCTGCTTCGAGAATTTGAACAGTCAATCCCAGGTTACGCAAGCGATAGAGCATATACATTCCAGCAAAACCCGCACCAACGATAACCGCATCAACATCGTTAATTGAATTGGGTGGTGTTGAAATTTGCAAAACCATTTTAGAAGTACCCAGAGTTCTACGAATATCGTAAGACACTATTTGTCCTCGGACATTTATCTCAAATCATGGAGTAAAAACAATCAGCAATTATTTCTTAATTTCAAATTTGTTGATTTATAACTTACGGCTAAAATTAATAAAAATTGGATATCAAAACTGGACAAATTGAAGCGCCTAGATGGTGCTTGGTCAGTAGTTTATTTTAAGGAATAGATATTAATTTAACCTATTAGCCGATGTTATTAAAAGGGGCTAAAAAATTAACAAGGACGTGTTTCTTCTACATAAAACAAAATATTTTATTTCATATGTAGTTACTAACGTTAATTGAACTGGAAATATTTAAGCAGCACTAATCTTAAAGAATTAATTTGCTACGTTTAATCCAACCAAAAATTTATTTAAGAGTTTTTAAGTAGGCTATGACGTTGTCGCGATCACGTTTCTTTTTTAGCTTTAACATCATTGCAGATTTACGTTTGTTTCGGCTTTTCACAAAAATTTTCGGATTAGTGAGGTAATCGTCAAGGGTTTCTTCATCCCAGGCCCAGTCAGCACCTTTCAGTCCTTTGTAGCGTTTAAAGCCTTTAGCCGTGCCAGCTTTTCGACCAATGACGCTAGCTAAGGATGGTCCAATTTTGTGCTTTCCCGCTTTAATTGAATGGCAGGCCTTACATTTATTAAAAACCTTTTTACCCCGAACTGCATCTCCACCTGCAATTGCCGGTGTTGCACCCAGAACCTGTATCGCGCCGAAGAGCAGCAGTAAGATTATTATGTTTTTCATTTTTAATCGGACTTTCTCAGCAGTTATGAATGAATACGCGTGTATTAAGATGATGGATCACGAAGTCTTATTCTAACTTTTTATTATATCAGCGATTGAACATGGGTGTTAGTTTATTCGATACACCCCACAAAACCCGAATTGTTATAGATCTCCTGTCTCCGCATCGACATTGAGTCTACCAAACCGAAAAAATAGCAGGGATCTACGGGAATGGAGCAGTCATATTTGATGGTACCATCTTTTCCTATTAATATAGATCGGAATTGGTCCTTCTTTACACTAAATTGAGATCTCAAAACTGAGGCATTATGTGTTACTGCTGACTCTCCCAATCTCAACAGGACATTATTATTGACGATTTAGAAAACCAATAAATGCCTATAATCAAAACCAGGCCAATTTTTAGAATTCCAAGAACGTTGGTTGAGCAAATGAGGGTTTGTTTGGGTGGGGGAAAATACAAGAAGAATACGGTTTTTCCAAAGATAGTTTTCCATAAGATCGAGATTAATTTCAGTGCTCCCAATCAATGGGGATGTAATTAAAATTCCCAAAAGTCCCGTAATCCAGAGCAAGGTGTGCTACTTTTTAGCTGTTTTCTGTCATTTATCTTTTAGGGACGTTTTGGAGAGATGTTCCTCAATTGCCTTGGTTATCTTCCCTGAAGTCGGTGAGGTGGGCGTAGAGAACCAATCAACAAGTTGGCCATTGGTGCCGACAAGATATTTGTGAAAATTCCACCTTGGTTTTGCTAACAATCCCAATTCATCTGAAGCCCAAAGATAAAAGGGATGCGCATCATTTCCGGTAACGTGCACCTTAGTCGTTAGGGGAAAGTCTATATCAAAATTCACTTCACAAAAGCTCTTTATTTGAGCCTCTTTCCCAGGTTCTTGGTTGCCGAAGTCATTAGAAGGTACACCAAGAACGACAAATCCTTTGTCGCGATATCGAGACCACACTGTTTGAAGATTTTTGTACTGCCCTGTAAATCCACATTCTGAAGCGGTATTTACCACCATTACCAACTTACCGCGGAATTCAGAAAAGGGCAGGGGTTCACCAGAAATCGTCTTAAACGAAAAGTCGTAAGCGTTTATAGATTGCTCACCCGCATTAACGGTCATAGCCGACAACACATAAGCTAAAATTACCGAAATAAACCTCATTAAAAGCTTCCTTTGTCTGATCCATCCTTGAAGTTCTTACGTATTCTTGCGGTAAAGGGATCATTGTTAATGCCATATTACAATTTGATTAGAAAATTTTAAACATGCTGTCTAAAGAGCCAAAAAAAATTTACTGTTACAATCGTTTGGCGATACTATCAATGTTGCAGTCATTGGAGCTAACGGCGGCATTGGTCAAGCATTAGTTGAACAATTATCCTTAAGTTATTGTGTAGAAAATATTTTTCTCTGTCACGTGAAGGTAACTATGACCAAGCCTTTAATTCAAAAGGTATTCATATTGATTAGAAGATGAAACTACAATTGCTGATGCAGCGTCGGCTATTCGTAAAACGGTTCATGAACTGGACGTAGTATGCGTGACGACGGGCATATTGCATTCTCATAACAATTTTCTACCAGAGAAATCTTGGAAAACTCTTGATTGCGGGTCTATGGAGGCGGTGTTTAGAATTAATACGATAGGTCCTGCACTAGTCGCAAAGCATTTCCTTCCATTGCTAAGCGTTAAAAAGAGATTAGCTTTGGCCATTTTAACAGCAAAAGTTGGAAGTATCTCTGATAATTTTCTTGGGGGTTGGTATTCCTATCGAGCATCAAAAGCTGCTTTAAATATGATAATAAGAACATTGTCCATCGAGATGGCGCGGCGGAATGCTGATGCAGTTTGCGTGGGTTTACACCCAGGGACCGTAGATACAAGCCTTTCCAAACCCTACCAAAGGGGGGTTGAACCAGGGAAGCTATTTTCTGCCAAGAAGTCCGCGAAATACCTTTTACAGGTCCTAGACTCAATGTCTTCAAAAAACTCTGGCTTCATTTATTCTTGGGATGGGTGTTGAGTTACCTTACTAATGCATAACTCGTTGCGGCTTAGAACATTAATAGTTTAATTAAATTTTTAGGTGAACGGTAAATCATTAGAAAAGGAAATTTACCCTGTAAAATCTGTTATAGGTGCGGACGAACATTTTTATGGCAGAAAAAGTGGGAAAATTGTTGGTCTAATGTCAGATATTGTTCAACTCGTTGTCGAAATAGTCGCTAACCAAGAAAAGAAAACCTGCAATAATATCTGTCCAAAGGCTTAGATTTTCCTAAACCTTGGGACTTCATAAAAGTAGGTATTAAGCTGTTCAAATAATAGGGAAATGAGGGATTGTTGAGAATAATTTTTATAGGGATTTAAAATGTCAGAAGTGCTCATTGTCATTGGCTTGATCTCGGTTGCCACTATTTTTGGGTCTATGGTTTTTTTTCATGTGTCGTAGCTCCTCTAGTGTTTATTAAATTGGACGGTCCCACAGCGGGTAATTTTATCCGTAGCATTTTCCCATGGTATTATTTGTTGATTGGTGGGTTTTCAATAATTGCAGCGGTAGTTTTTCCATTCCATCAGCCATTTGAGGGTTTAATGATGGCCGCCGTATTTTTTGGTGCTTTTATATCTCGTCAAGTATTGATGCCGCGTCTTAACATGCATCGAGATGAGGGTTTACAAGGTAGCTCGGAGGCAAAAAAGAAATTTACACTCCTTCACCGTTGTTCGGTTTTAATTAATGCCGTTCAGATACTTGTTTGTCTTATTGTCCTTATTCGCCTCTCTATCACTTGATTTTTATCATTGTTTAATTGGTTAGATGAAAGGATCATAAGACCATTGCAGCAAGGCTTGACGTTGCCTTGGTCGGCAGGTCCAGTCACCCTTTTGGTCACAGTTTGCTCTCACCTGTGCCGCGTGGCGACGAAATGAACGCCAGCGTGTCGTCTGCTTTTGATCTACCTCTGCTATCCGACGGTCCATGAAATAGCGGCAATACCATTGGAAGCATCCCCTTGGATCGGGACCTATGATCCATCCTTTTTCCTTCCAAATATTTAACGATTGACGACTCTTAACGCCAAAATAGTTCACCGATGGATCGGAACTGTCGCCGATTTTTGCATTGGTAAACCATTCCGACGGGAACTCGTTTTGACAGTCGTTACAATATTTTCCTTCGAATACCCCTAACTCCAGCATTTCTTTTGGCGTAAAGTGTGGATTGAAACCAGAAGCAAATTTCTGTCCCATTGGTACTTGTAAGGAATATTGATATGAAGCTTGCATTGTATCGTTAACCGTGACGACATCGCCTACATGGTACATAGTTGAGAACCCTTTCTTCTGCAGGTTAGGGAACAAAATGTCTAAGTTTGTCCTTTATGATTGGACAAGACTCGAATTTTAATAATTAGAAGTGAATGAGCTTTATCAAACTGGATGTGGTGTATTTACTTTATTATCTGTTTGATAGGCTCTCAGGGTCAACGTCAACTCTCGAAATTGTTGTAATATTTCCATCCCGGACGGAATTAAAAAAACAATTCCTGCGTCCGGTATGACATGCAACGCCAGATTGGTCTACCTGGAGGAGAATGGCGTCATTATCGCAATCCCACCTGAACTCCATGAGTGTTTGGACATGGCCGGAGGTTTCTCCTTTTCGCCATAGTTTTCTGCGAGAGCGGGACCAATAAACAACCCTTTCTTCCTTTAAAGTAGCTTCGATAGATTCAGGGCTCATCCATGCCAACATCAGCACTTCCCCACTATCAAACTGTTGGGCGATTGCAGGGATCAAACCATCGTTATTAAAAGTTAATTGGTCCAATAATCTGCCAATTGTTTCTGTATCTTCTTTAGACATACTAGTATCCCAGTATTAAAATTAACCAAGCGCTTTCCTAATCAAATTACGCAACTAAGCAATATTAACATCAAGACAATGTTTTTAGCCATTATATCTCTTCATAATCCCGATCCAGTCGACCAACATACTCGTTTGTGCCCGGGGTTCTATTCCCGCACAAGAGTTATAGATATAGATGGCGGGGTTGAAGACCAGGTAAAATCAGGACAGGAAGGTCAACTGATAGTCGATGCTACGGTTGATACCGTATTCACAGAATATCTTAATCGTCCAGATGATACTGCAGAAAGCATTGTTGATGTCTGGTATTATACAGGTGATATATGTATTGCCCATGAAAATGGTGACGTAGACCTTCTAGGAAGGGTTGACGATTTAATTCGTTCTGGAGGCGAAAATATTCATCCTGGTCAAATAGAAGAATTTTTAATAAGCCACTCTGCGATAAGGTTAATAAGCCATTCTGCGATAAGGGATGTCTCTGTTATTGGGATACCTCACAAAAAATGGGGAGAAGCGGTTACTGCCTGTATTGTGGGTGATGACATCCCGGCCGAAGACCTTGAAAGGCTATTTCAGAATAGTGAACTAGCGCAATTTAAACGGCCCCGAATTTATGTGTTTTTGGAAACCATACCTCGAAATGCAACCAATAAAATTATCAGGCGCGAACTAAAGGCTAATGTATTGAGAAGTAGAACAAAAGAAACAAATTATAAAATTGTAGAAGTATGAGTAAGACAAATTAATTAATTATCCGGTAAATTAACTAAAATTGTTAAGGCGATTTAATCCTTCTGTTAAGTCTGCAATAAGATCATCCGGATCTTCGAGACCTACGTGAAGACGAACACAGGGTTTTGCACCATCCCATTTGGTAGCGCTGCGGGTCAGTTGTGTTCTCCAAACCAAGCTTTCATAACCGCCCCAGCTACCTCCCAAAGCAAATAATTCAAGTCCGTCAATCATAGCTGCAACGGCGTCCCCGGAGTATTCATTTAGCAATATGCTAAAAAGGCCAGATGATCCTGTGAAGTCGCGTTTCCATATTTGATGACCTGGGCACGATGGAAAAGCAGGGTGAAGTAACGTGTGGACTTCGGGCCGGGTCTTTAACCAATCGGCTACAATTAGTGCATTCTTTTCGTGGCGTTTAAGACGCGAAGCTAAAGTTCTCATTCCTCGTAGACCAAGGTAAGCGTCGTCTGGGGCTGCGTGATAACCCAATATTCTGGCTGAATCTCTTATTGCCGCAAAGTCTTCGGCCTTTGTGGTTACTGCTCCCAGCATAGCGTCCGAATGACCCACATAATATTTTGTAGCTGCCTGCACAGAGACGTCAACGCCATGATTGAATGGCTTGAAGAAGTATCCCGCACTCCAAGTATTATCCATCACTACCTTGATTTTCGATTTGTGGCATTGTTCGGCAATCGCTGGAATATCTTGAATTTCAAATGAGTGAGATCCTGGCGATTCCGTATAGATAACTTTTGTGTTGTCTTGGAAGTGTCTTTTTATTTCGGTCCCAATAAACGGGTCATAATAGGTTGTTTCAACTCCAAAGCGTTTTAAAAATTTTTCACTTAAATTGCGTGTTGGGGAATAAGCGTTGTCACACACCAAAACGTGATCCCCTTGTTTAACAAAAGCGAGCATAGCAGTTGTAATTGCCGAGAGGCCGGAACCTACGGCAATACACTTTTCGCCACCCTCAAGGGCCGCAACGGTCTCTTCGAATGCCCTAGATGTCGGGGTACCATGACGTCCATACATAAAATCAGCGTCGGGCTCTTGTCTCGCTATTTCTAACGCTGCAACAGAAGGTTTGCTAAAGGTTGAAGCATGGTAGATCGGAGGGTTGACTGATCCACCCTGTTTCTCAGGGTAACTGCCGGAATGGACTAATTCTGTATCTTGTTTTTTCATGCCTGGTATTATTTAAGCCTTACCATTAAGGCGCTCAAAACCGTTTTCAAGGTCGGCAATAAGATCGTCTGGATCTTCTTGTCCAGCGTGAATGCGGATATATTTTTGATCTGTGTTCCAGTCACCAATTGAACGTATTTTTGATGGGTATGTTGGAATCATTAAACTTTCAAATGCACCCCAACTAAACCCTATTCCAAACAATTCCATACCATCAATCATGTGGGAAATACGTTCATCTTCGAACTGATTTAAGACGACACCAAAAAGTCCGGAAGCTCCAGAAAAGTCCCTTTTCCAGATTTCATGTCCTGGGCAATCTTCAAAAGCGGGATGCAATACAGCCTTTACTTCTGGACGCTTTTTAAACCATTGGGCTAACCTTATAGCATTGTCTTGATGACGTTCTAAACGTACTTCAAGAGTTCTGATACCTCTGGAAGTCAAATAAGCATCATCTCCGCCCACACAGTATCCTAAATATGAGGAGGTCCGTTTAACAATCTCCCAGTCTTGAGAGGTATTAGTGGTCACAATTCCAATCATTACGTCAGCATGTCCCGAAATATATTTCGTTGCGGCCTGAATGGATATGTCTACCCCGTGATCAAAGGGTTTAAAAAAGTAACCGGCACTCCAGGTATTATCCATTATAACCTTGATATTATGTTGGTGTGCAACTTGTGCAATCGCCGGAATATCCTGTATTTCAAAGGTTTGTGAGCAGGGGGATTCGGTAAATATAACTTTTGTGCTGTCAGAAATAAGGTTTTCGATTTCTTTACCAATTAAAGGGTCGTAAAAAGTTGTTTCTATGCCGTATTTGGCTAGAAACCCTTTGCATAAATTACGAGTTGGGTCGTAGGCAGCATCCACCATAAGTAAGTGATCACCGCATTTTAAAAATGATAACAATGAAGAGACAATTGCTGAAAGTCCGGAGGGAACTGACACTGATCTATATCCACCCTCAAGGTCAGCAACAGCTTCCTCTAAGGCCATAGTAGTCGGTGTTCCATACCGCCCATAGTAGAACGAGTCGAAGCGCTTTTTGCCCCCTTCCTTCATACTGGCTACTGTCGGAAACAAGACAGTAGATGTTCTATAGGTCGGTGTATTCATCACACCGTGATGACGCTCGGGGTGATTTCCTGCGTGCACTAATCGAGTGCTTTGGCGTTTGGGTTTATTCATGATTTTATTCGGGGCCCTTGGCGACAGGGGTATCTTCTTTGCTACCCCATTCAGTCCAAGAGCCGTCATACACTGAAACAGTGTCGTAGCCTATTAGAAATAATGAAAAGTAAAGAACAGCAGCTGTAACGCCCGAACCACAGCTCGATATGATTGGTTGAGAAGGGTCAATTCCTCTCTCCATAAATAATTTTCTTAAATCATTTACGGATTTCAATTCCATATAATTGTCAGTTTGCAACATTTCTTGAAAGGCCAGATTTTTGCTATCGGGTACATGTCCTCCTTTTAAACCGGGGCGCGGTTCGGGTTCTGTGCCGCAAAATCTACCCGCTGTTCTGGCATCAACAAATTGTCGGTTCTTTTTTTTGACGTTTTCCTTCACCTCTTCAAATGAAGTGACCAATGCGGGATTCGGTTGACTACATGTATAATTTGCCAATTTAGTTTTAGGGAACTCATTTGACACCGGATAGCCTAGTTTAGTCCATTTATTAAATCCGCCATTAAGAACCGCTATGTTTTTATGCCCAAACACCTTAAAGGTCCAAAAAGCCCTCATTCCGGCCATAGCGCTGCCGTTCGTGTCATAACAAATTACATGGGTGTTTTCCGATATTCCCAATTCTCCAACTTTTGATTCAAAATCATCTGGATTAGGTAACATATGCGGTAGGTCAACTTTTTGATCTGCAATTTCATTAATGTCAAAAAATATCGCTCCGGGAATATGACTGCTAACATATTCTTCCTTTGGATTGCGATTAGCCGTAGGCAGATGAAAACTAGCATCGATTATGACAAATTTTGGATCACCTAAATGTTTTGAAAGCCAAGCAGGTTCAACAATTGCTTCCGGGCGAGCGTATGTCATTTTTACCCTTTAGATCTATTCAAGCCAGCTTGGAAATGGCAGACCTTTTGATTTTAAAAATTCAACATTGAATAGCCTGCTTTGATATCGTGTTCCGTAATCACAAAGTATTGTAGCAACGTTATGACCAGGACCTAACTCCCTTGCCATACGTATAGCGCCTGCCACATTTATACCACTAGAAGTTCCCAAACAAAGTCCTTCATTTTGGAGTAAGTCAAAAATGATTGGTAATGCCTCCTCATCCGATATTTGATAGGCGTCATCTATTGGTGCACCAACGAGGTTTGCGGTTTCACGGCCTTGACCAATACCTTCTGTAATTGAAGATCCCTCGGCTTTTAATTCGCCATGTTTGTAAAAATTATATAACGCTGACCCCTTAGGGTCTGAAAGAGAAATTTTTACTTCTGCCTTACGTTCCTTAAGAGCCATTCCAACACCAGCTAACGTTCCTCCCGTTCCCACCGAACAGGTAAAGCCGTCTATTTTCCCGTCAAGCTCCTCCCATATTTCTGGACCAGTGCTTTCATAGTGAGCGCGTCGATTAGCAACGTTATCAAATTGGTTAGCCCAAATGGCACCTTGAGGATGAGTATTGGATATTTCATTAGCAATTCGTTCAGACACCCTGACGTAATTCTCAAGATTAGAGTAGGGAACGGCTTCAACTTCCCTAAGGTCCGCACCTGCCAGGCGCAGCATCGCTTTTTTTTCTTCAGTCTGTGTCTTAGGAATGACTATCACGGTTTTGTAGTTGCTTGCACAGGCTAATAAAGCTAGACCAATACCGGTGTTACCAGCGGTCCCTTCCACAATGACACCACCAGGGTTTAACAGCCCTCTTTCTTCAGCATCTTTTACGATAAACAAAGCTGCTCGATCTTTTACGGACCCCCCAGGATTAAGGAACTCTGCTTTACCGTAAATATTGCAGCCAGTATTTTCGGACGCTTCTCTCAGGCGAATGAGAGGTGTATTTCCAATAGCATCTCTAAAATTTTCGCGGACCGTCATACCAAATTCTATTCAGTAGTTAATAAAGCTGTTATCTGCACAGTGGAGAGTAACTTTGTGATGTGCGCTGATCAAGTAAAGTAAGTTGTTAGTCTTTACACGTAGCTTACCCCTCCTCCCACTTTCCATTTACTTTGTATTTGACTCAAATTTAGCTTTAGCCACTGGAGGGCAATTATGGTCATTCCATTTTCAATTCGCCCGTTTGCTAGCCAGACGAAAGCTTCTTCAACGGGCATCGAAAATACCCTGATATATTCACCTTCGGAGGCTAGGCCATGGACTCCGCCGGCATCACTTGCATCGACATGTCCACAAAACATCTTAACCGTTTCTGATGTGCAGCCTGGGCTAGTGAGGTAAGTATGCATGGGTTCCAGGTCTAGTATTCGTAATTTTGTTTCTTCCTCTGTTTCTCGATGAGCCGTATCCTCCGCCAACTGATGAGGTTCAATCACGCCGGCGACACATTCAATCTGCCATGGCGAAGTTTTTGGTGCAGTATATGCACCAATCCGAAACTGTTCGATTAGGACAACTTCATCTCTAATTGGGTCGTAAGGAAGAACTGAGACGGCGTGACCTCGTTCCAGAACCTCTCTGGATAGGTCGGCGCTCCATTCGCCATTAAAAATAGTATGTCTAAGCTTATAATGATCTAGCCGCATAAATCCCCGATATGGAGTTGTTCTTTCACTGACAACCACGTGGTTCTCTGGCATAGGTTGCATTCCAAAAAGTTGCATCGGGTTTTAAATTAAGAAGTTAATGTATACGGACTTGGGGAAAAATCCAGTTTGAATTCAGTTAGGGATTGGAATAGAAGTTCCATTTGTCGTAAATTATAAAAATTTGGAGTAGCAATGGACATTTCGGTTCGACGTCTTGAGGAGATGCGAAAAACGGGTGAAGAACACACTTTACTGGACATTCGTGAAGAAGAAGAGTTGACAATTTCCTCAATTGATGGCGCGGTGCATATTCCGATGAATACATTGCCGGAAAATCTTGACCAGCTAACCAAAGATCATCCGATAGTTGTAATGTGTCATGTTGGGGGTCGTAGCTCCCAAGTGTGTGCTTGGTTAAATTCTAACGGTTTTGAAAATGCCGTAAACCTTGAAGGTGGTATCTCCGCCTGGTCAGCAGATATCGATCCCTCTGTTCCTTCCTATTAATTTAGTAATCAGAACCCTTTTTTTTAAGTATTGACTTTACCTTCCTTTGTCTCAGGTTTCCAAATTTTTACATGTTCGCCATGTTTTTCTTCGCTCCATTGGTGCTGGGTTCCTTCTCCCATAAAAACGACAAAAACTTCACAGCCATCTGGATATTCATAGGGGCCGTGTAATTCATCCCAGCCAAAAACATAGTCACCGGGCCGTAAGTCTTTGCCGGCTACACACATGCGACCTTTCAATACGACAATTGAGTGCCAACTTTTATGGCTATGTTCAGGTTCTACATAACCTGGGGGGAACCTAACCTTCATATCCACCCGCTTCATGGCGTCGTCCTTTGCAAAAACTTTTACCTGTATTCCCGGTGGCAAGGTTAAGAGGTTATTATCAAGACCATCTTCCCAAGGAACTTCGTCGTCATGGATCGCCTTAAAAGCGTGGTTCAAACTATTGTTTTGATCTGCTGTAGGTTTCATTGTTCGATACCTCTCAATATCAATAAAAAAATTGGATGGTAGCATTTGGATAAGGAACTGGAAAAGACTATCAAAATTTGTTCTTTACTAACGGAATATGCGTCAAGGGGGCACGAGCTCAAAAGCTGTGGTTTGACACTGAGAAATGGGTTTAAGAGTATCGGTAGTAGCCTTCAAAAACGCTCAATTCCAAAGCTACTTGCATCAATCTCAGGGGAGGTGCCGCTGATAAGGTCATTTATCACTTTTCCAGAGCCGGCGCACATTGTCCAGCCAAGGGTACCGTGTCCTGTATTCAGATAGAGATTTTTTATTGAAGTTTTTCCGATGACCGGCATGCCGTCCGGGGTTAGAGGTCTTAGTCCGGTCCAAAAGGTGGCGTTATTGAAATCACCACCATTTGGAAATTGAGCTTGTGCTTTATTAAGAATTGCCCTTGCCCTGTTTTCATTTAATTTCGTATCGTAACCAGAAAATTCTGCTGTTCCCGCTACCCGCAAACGGTTCCCGAGACGGCTATAAACGATTTTGTTGTCTTCATCTGTGATGCTGATACCCGGTGTGTTGTTTCGCCCGCTCGTAGGAATTGTTACGGAATATCCCTTAGTTGGATAAACGGGGAGTTTAATATTGAGGGGTTTCAAAAGAAGAGGGCTATAGCTACCAAGAGAGACCACAAAAATATCTGCGTAGCATTCTCCTCTGTCTGTTTTCACGCAGTGTATTTGTCCATTCTGTGATTTGAGGTGTTGGATGGTTTCATCATATCGAAAACTGGCACCACTTTTTGTAGCAATACGAGCCATCTCGCAAGTGAAGCCATAGGCATCTCCACTTTCATCATCCGGTGTGTGGACCCCGCCGAGTATTTCCTTGTCACTTTCTTTCAATGCTGGTTCTAATACAAAACATGAATTTTGGCTTAAAACTCTATTGCGGCACCCGAGTTGATTGAGCCATGTAGCATGAGAGACAGCGCCATCCATGGTCTTCGTGTTTCGGTAAATTTGCAGGATACCGCGTGTATTAACGTCGTAATTAATTTCGGTTTCGAGCCTTATTTTTCGCAACAACTCCCGGCTATAAAGTGCTAGCTTGAGATTGTTAAGAGTATTTTGTCGCAAGTGGGCAGAAGTGCAGTTACTTAGGAAGCTTATACTCCATCGCCAAAGTACCGGATCGGCTTTTAAATGATAGAGAAGAGGGGCATCCTCTTTACCCAACCATTTCAGGATGAGAAATGGCACGGCTGGCGTTGCCCAAGGTGCTGATTGACTTGCTGATATTTGCCCGCCATTGGCGAAGCTCGTTTCGAGCCCGGGACCATTTTGGCGATCGATCACCGTTACATGGTAACCGGCCCGGGACAGATAATATGCTGCTGTAGTCCCTACGACACCGGCACCTAAAATGCAGATTTTCATAACGTGATTCCTAGGGTATTTTATGCTTGAGGGCGTTATAATGGTCAGAATGTTTTTTCGCCAGACTAAACAGAAATACAAGTCTCTCTGAAGGGAGAAAACTGTGAACTTAGAAATAGGATCAGAAATACTGACTATAAAAGAAATGACAAAGGCGGATACATTAGCTGTTGAAGCAGGAGTATCGAGCCTTGATCTAATGGAGAACGCCGGTGCAACAGTGGTCAGGAAAATTCGCAAACGGTGGGTTCGCCGGTCAGTTGTTGTTCTTGCCGGACCTGGTAATAACGGGGGAGATGGGTTTGTCGTGGCGCGGTTATTACATCAGATAGGCTGGCCTGTTCGTCTTGGTTTGCTAGGTGATAAAACTTCTCTGCGGGGTGATTCAAAAGTTAACGCAGAACGCTGGGTTGGGGAAATTGAGAAATTTTCAGTTGCTCTTTTAGAAGGCGCAGGATTGGTTGTAGATGCACTTTTTGGGGCGGGGCTTTCCCGACCACTCGAAGGTATAGTACTTGACATTTTAAACGCTATAGAATCACGAAAATTGCCGTGTGTTGCAGTTGATGTGCCGACGGGTATCGATGGCAATACGGGAGAGGTGTTGGGTGGTGTGTTAAATGCTGACCTAACTGTTACCTTTTTTAGAAAAAAGCCAGGGCATTTGATTTTGCCAGGTCGTCAACATTGCGGCGAAGTGGAAGTAACGGATATTGGTATCCCGAGTGGGGTATTAAAGAAGATTTCACCAGTTATGGCTGAAAATTCACCCCAACTCTGGGTAGACAAACTGCCCGTTCCCGCACCAGATTTTCACAAATATTCCAGAGGACACGTCGTTATCGTTGGGGGCAGTGAGATGACAGGCGCCGCGAGGCTTGCGGCGCGGGCAGCGCGTAGAGCGGGGGCGGGTATTTTATCCATTGTTTCACCGACCAATGCCAAGCACATATACGAAATTTCTGACGCGGGAAATCTAGTTCTAGAACTTTCGGCGAAGAAAGGACTTTCCGGTATTCTAGATAACAAACGCAGAAATGCCGTGCTGGTTGGGCCTGGGAATGGTGTCACAGAGTTGACACGAAAAAATGCCATCTCCGCCTTAACAAGCAAAAATGCGGTTGTGCTGGATGCCGACGCTTTAACGGCATTTGAAGGTGACCCTGAAACATTGTTTAGCAGCATAAAAGGTCGCTGCGTTCTTACGCCGCATCAAGGGGAATTCGACCGATTATTTAAGATCAACGGCGATAAATTATCTAGGTGTAAGGAAGCCGCAAAATTAGCTAATTCTGTTATCATACTAAAAGGATTTGATACAATAATTGCTGAACCAAATGGCCGGGTTGTGATCAACGCCAATGCACCGGCAGATCTCGCTACGGCTGGTGCTGGAGATGTACTTGCGGGGATCATTATTGGGCTTATGTCACAGGGAATGGAAGCGTTTGAGGCAGCCTGTGCCGCGGTGTGGCTTCATGGAGAAGCTGCCAAAGAGTTGGGCGCGGGGCTTATAGCAGAGGATTTATCGGAAGTTTTACCTTACGTCTTGGATGATATAAGGAAACAAACTACATCTAATCGATGATGGAACAAAGAAAATCAAGTTTCTGGGATCGGGCCGTTCGTAACCTCAGGAGTGTTTGGGGTAAAATTGGTGCGACGGATAATTATTTTTTAGAGGCGTCGTTCTCTCCTGAGCTCAATGAAATTGACCAGGGACGTTTGATTGAACATATGCGGGCTTGCCTAGAGGCGCGTGGCGGTGAGGTTTCAGCCCGTAGCCGCGCTGCAGCGTTGGGGCACGCTTACCTTGCCTTGAATGAAACAGGTCGAAAAAGATTTTTAGGGGTACTAGCTTCAGAATTTGGATCTGATACTGAAACCGTTAATAAAGCAATCTCCGACCTTCAGAATGCTACCAATACGGAAAATCGGATGGCAGCTGAAAAAAATTTAAGAGAGGCATTGGTATCGAAGAGAGCGCGTCTTTTAACTCAATTTAATGCCCTGCCAGAAGGTGTAAAATTTTTAGTGGATATGCGGGCAGAACTCATACCCTGGGCTCGCAACAACCCTTTTCTAAATACGGTAGAATGTGATTTAAAAGCACTTCTGACTTCGTGGTTTGATGTTGGCTTCCTTGAGTTAAAGCAAATCACGTGGAAAGCGCCAGCTGCATTACTAGAAAAACTTTTCGGCTACGAGGCTGTTCATGAAATTACGGGTTGGGATGACTTGAAGAACCGCCTTGCTTCTGACCGTCGCTGTTTTGCTTTCTTTCACCCCCGTATGCCAGAAGAGCCATTGGTTTTCGTCTGGGTAGCATTAGTCGAGGGTATGGCGAGTAACATACACGAACTACTGGATGAGGGGGCTCCAGACCAAGATGAAAAACACGCGGATACGGCAATTTTCTATTCAATTTCTAATGCTCAGGTTGGTTTGAGTGGCATTACCTTTGGTAATTTTCTGATTAAGCGGGTTGTTGATAATCTGAGCGCTGAACTGGGTGGTTTAAAAAAATTTGCAACCTTGTCGCCTATTCCTGGTTTTATGCCATGGCTTCGCAGTAATCTTGAAAGTAATCACCTAGAGTTCTTGACTATCGAACAACAAGAGAAGCTAAAACGCACGTCCTCAAAAGGGTCGCCTAAGGCCTCCCTTATTCATCTGCTATACGACACAAAATGGGTAAACAACACCGAAACGCAATCCATGTTAAAACCTATTTTGTTAAGATTAGCTGTTCATTACCTAGCCAATGAAAAACGCAACGAAGGAACGGCACTAGATTCGGTGGCACACTTTCACCTTAATAACGGCGCTAGGATCGAACAGCTACATTGGGCTGCTGATTTGTCACCCAAGGGGATAAAGCAATCCGCTGGCATCATGCTAAACTATCTTTATTTACTTAAAGATATAGAAGTCAATCACGAATCCTATCGTAGCGGAAAGGCAATAATAGCTTCTTCTGATGTCCGTGATCTCCTAAAAGATCAAAAACCTACTTGAGAAACGTGTGTCGATTGTTTTTCTTGTCCGTTAAAGTCGGATTGACAGGGACTACAATTTTAATAGAGTGCGCGATCTGGAGACGATTGCCGGTGTTTTTCAGGTTTTCTGCGGGTGTGGCGGAACTGGTAGACGCGCAAGGTTTAGGTCCTTGTTTTCTTTGGAAAGTGGGGGTTCAAGTCCCTTCACCCGCACCAACTTGAAACTGATATTATTGATTTATTGCAAAATAGCACCTTACGATGATGAACATTTTATGGATGAAATAAGTTATGGAAATAACGGAAACCAAGAACGAAAGCTTGAAGCGGGCATATAAAATTATAGTGCCAACAGAGGACATTGAATCACGCATGGCAAGTCGTCTGGGTGAGATAGCGAGAACCGCGCGCATGCCTGGATTCCGACCCGGTAAGGTACCTGTTCACTTGCTCCGTAAAACCCATGGGAATGCAGTAATGGGAGAGGTGCTAGAACAGACTGTTAGCGAGAGTTCGCAGTCGGCTATTAGTGAAAATGACCTTCGACCGGTGGCCCAGCCTAAAATTGAAATCGATAAGTTTGAAGACGGTGAAGACCTCGAATATACCATGGAGCTTGAAATTTTTCCTGAGATCACTTTCGCTGATTTCAGTTCCCTCAAGTTAGAACGTTTAAAGGTCTCTTCAAACGAAGAAAAAATTGATGCGACCATTCAGCAGATTGCAGCTAGTCAAAAAGAGTCAATACCCCTAGAAGTGAAACGGAATATAGAGGAGGGAGACGTTGTAGTTATTGATTTTCTTGGGCGGGTGAATGGTGAAGAGTTTGAGGGCGGAAAAGCGGAAGGTTACTCGTTAGAAATAGGTTCAGGTTCTTTCATTCCTGGTTTTGAGGAACAGATTACAGGGCATGGTTTGGACGAGGCTTTTGAAATAAATGTTACTTTTCCAGAGGATTATAAAGAAGAGTTTGCGGGTAAGGACGCAGTTTTTGAAGTTATCGTAAAAGAGATCAGGGAGACAATTCCGGCTGAAATTAACGATGAGATGGCAAAAAAAATGGGTGTTGAGAGTGTCGATGAACTCCGAAAAAATATCCGTGAAAGCCAGGCGCAGGAACTTAATTCAATTTCTAGGATGCGATTGAAGCGCGACCTCTTGGACATTTTGGATAAGGAACACAAGTTTGAGCTACCGGAGGGGATTTACGAGGAACAGGTTAACACCATATGGGCAGAATTCGAACGTCGACGTGAGGATAACCCCGACCAAATAGACGAGGACGATAAAGGCAAGTCTGATGAAGAACTTAAGGCACAATATAGAATAATTGCTGAACGCATGGTCCGCCTCGGGCTCTTGCTTTCAGAGATTGGCCGGGTCAATGAAGTTGTTGTTAGCCCTGAAGAACTGAATAGAGCCGTAATGCAAGAGGCACAGCGACACCAAGGAAAGGAAAAAGAAATTTTTGATTATTACAAGGACAACTCTCAGGCACTGCAGGCTCTCCAATCCCCGCTTCTAGAAGACAAAGTGGTCGACTTTATTTTGGAATTGGCCGACATTTCTGAACGTGAAGTGACACTAGAAGAATTGATGAAGGATCCCGAGCAATCGGAAATTAATACTGGAGATGCGAATCAACAAAAGTCTAAGAAGAGAAAATCTGTTAAGAAAAATTCATCAAAAAAAAATAAGTCTGATTAGCACAGGAAATAGAACGAATTTACGTACTAGTTGGAAAGGATGTTTGACCCAACACAAAAAGAAGCTAAATAAAGCTGTTGAACGCTTAAACTAGGTAAACAGATATAGATATATGGCTGATCCATTAGAAATTCTTAATAATACCCTTGTACCAATGGTGGTTGAGACCACAAATCGAGGAGAAAGGGCTTATGATATTTATTCACGCCTCCTTAAGGAGCGTATCATTTTTGTGACGGGCCCAATTGAAGATATGGTATCAAGCCTTGTTTGTGCTCAGCTTTTGTTTCTCGAGTCTGAAAACCCTAAAAAAGACATCGCCTTCTATATCAACTCCCCAGGCGGAATAGTCACCTCTGGTCTCGCAATTTACGATACCATGCAATATATCAAACCAAGCGTTTCTACCGTTTGCATCGGGCAGGCAGCATCTATGGGATCAATGCTTCTGGCAGCGGGTGAGAAACAAAAGCGTTATGCACTTCCAAATTCTAGAATTATGATCCATCAACCATCGGGTGGTGCTCAGGGTCAGGCAACTGATATTGAAATTCAGGCTCGTGAAATTCTTGCCCTTCGAGAAAGGCTTAATAACATTTATGTTAAGCATACGGGGCAGGAATTAGAAACAATCGAGCAGGCGCTGGAACGGGATAAATATATGTCTCCTGAGGAAGCCGTTGATTTTGGTTTAATTGATGAAGTGGTATTCCAGCGTCCAGAAAGTGAGGAGGATGAAGGTGAATTTGGAAATGGCGATGGAGAGGATGAAGTTAAGAATTAGTTGGTATATTTTGATGGCTAATCATTTTAAAGACGTTGAAATTTGTTTGAGTAACTGTGAGACCAGCGTCTACAATTTGGATAACCTTGGGTAAGGTGGTTTTTTTTGGAGGGTAAATGAATAAATCCACCGTTGGCGGCGAGTCAAAAAATACGCTCTACTGTTCTTTTTGTGGAAAGAGCCAGCATGAGGTTCGCAAGCTTATAGCAGGCCCGACAGTGTTCATATGTGATGAATGCGTCGAGCTATGCATGGATATTATTAGAGAAGAAAATAAGACGCAGATAGTCAAATCTGGTGAAGGCGTGCCGACACCTCGTGAAATCTGCCAAGTTTTAGATGATTATGTTATTGGACAAGACTACGCCAAACGTGTTCTTTCGGTGGCAGTTCATAACCATTATAAAAGGCTGAGCCAGAGTGATAAAAACGATGATGTAGAACTGGCAAAATCGAATATCCTTCTAATTGGTCCAACAGGTTGTGGAAAAACACTTTTGGCGCAGACCCTTGCACGTATTCTAAATGTACCCTTCACGATGGCAGACGCAACCACGCTTACAGAAGCTGGTTATGTGGGAGAGGATGTGGAGAATATCATTCTTAAGCTACTTCAGTCGGCCGACTATAATGTAGAACGGGCACAACGGGGTATAGTCTATATTGATGAAGTTGATAAAATTTCGCGTAAATCAGATAACCCCTCAATTACTCGTGACGTATCAGGAGAAGGTGTCCAGCAGGCTTTGTTGAAGATAATGGAAGGAACTATTGCCAGTGTACCCCCGCAAGGTGGTCGCAAACATCCCCAACAGGAGTTTTTACAAGTTGATACGACCAACATACTTTTCATTTGCGGGGGAGCATTTTCCGGCCTCCAAAAAATAATTTCAGCTCGAGGTAGGGGGTCATCCATAGGTTTCGGTGCAGATATTCGCGCACCTGAAGATAAAGGAATCGGTGAGATTCTCCAGGAGATTGAGCCAGAAGATCTCCTTAAGTTTGGACTTATTCCTGAATTTGTTGGAAGATTGCCGGTAATAGCAACACTCAATGATCTCGATAAAGATGCACTGGTAACCATTCTTACCACACCCAAGAATGCCTTGGTTAAGCAATACCAACGTTTGTTTGAGATGGAAGATGTCAGCCTTAAATTTATGGATAACGCTCTCGAAGCGATTGCAGAAAAGGCAGTGGATAGAAAGACTGGTGCCAGGGGATTGCGCTCAATATTGGAAGACATCCTGCTCGACACAATGTTTGAATTACCGAATTTGGATAGCGTTGAAGAGGTGGTAATTAATCGGGAGGTTGCACAGGATGGTGCTAGACCAATATATATTTATGGAGAGCGCCGAGATGATTTAGATAGTAGTGCATAATAATAACCAATCTTTTTTAAGAGTAGACGTTTGAGGAGAAGTGAATTGGATCGTTCCGCAGGTAAAGTTTATCCAGTACTGCCATTGAGAGATATAGTTGTCTTTCCCCATATGATAGTGCCACTTTTTGTTGGCCGTGAGAAGTCAGTGCGTGCGTTGGAAGACGTCATGAAGGATGATAAGCAAATACTCTTAATTGCTCAGAGAAATGCGGCAGATGACGATCCTTCTTCGGATGACATTTATGAAGTTGGTACGATTTCAACGGTACTTCAATTATTGAAGTTACCCGACGGTACTGTCAAAGTGTTAGTTGAAGGTGTGGCTCGCGCTCGTGTTATCCGTTTTTCCGAAAACGATGAGTTTTTTGAAGTCTATGCCGACGTTATGCCTGAAAAGGAAAGTGAGGAGGCAGAGATAGAGGCTTTATCTCGGTCCGTCGTATCCCAATTCGAAGAATATCTTAAGCTTAATAAGAAAGTTTCACCAGAAGCTCTTGTTTCAGTTAATCAAATAGAAGAATATGGAAAGTTAGTCGATACTATAGCATCCCATTTGGCATTAAAAATCTCGAAGAAGCAGGAACTTCTTGAAGTCGACGTGGTTTCGGAAAGGATGGAAAAGGTTATCTCCTTCATGGAAGGAGAAATTGGTGTGTTACAGGTGGAGAAAAAAATACGTAGTCGCGTGAAGCGTCAGATGGAAAAAACTCAAAGGGAATATTACCTAAATGAACAATTGAAGGCCATTCAAAAGGAATTGGGCGAGTCTGAGGAGGGCAAAGACGAATTACAAGAGCTCGAGGAGAAACTAGCAAAGCTAAAATTATCGAATGAGGCACGCGAAAAGGCTAACAATGAGCTAAAAAAGCTTCGGAATATGAGCCCTATGTCGGCAGAAGCCACAGTTGTTAGAAACTACCTCGATTGGATAGTAAATATTCCATGGAAGAAGCGAAGCCGAATACAAAAGGATATTAGAGAAGCTGAAGCAACTCTCGAAGCGGATCATTATGGTCTCGAAAAAGTAAAGGAACGAATTCTCGAATACTTGGCGGTCCAACAAAGGACCAAAAAGATTAAAGGCCCCATTTTGTGTCTTGTTGGACCTCCTGGTGTTGGTAAAACGTCTCTCGGTAAGTCTATTGGGCGGGCAACCGGTCGGAACTTCGTTCGAATGTCTTTAGGTGGTGTTCGTGATGAAGCAGAAATACGTGGCCATCGTCGGACTTACATTGGTTCATTGCCTGGAAAGATTATTCAGGGAATGAAGAAAGCAAAATCTTCCAACCCTTTATTTTTGCTCGATGAAATTGACAAAATGGGCTCTGATTGGCGTGGTGATCCAGCTTCAGCCCTCCTAGAGGTTTTGGATCCAGAGCAGAACGATAGCTTTCAAGATCATTATTTGGAGGTTGATTACGATTTGTCGGATGTCTTATTTGTTACGACTGCCAATACCTTGAGAATTCCAGAGCCATTGATGGATCGCATGGAAATTATCCGTATTCACGGATATACCGAAGATGAGAAAATTGAAATTGCTCGACGTCATCTTATAGAAAAACAGCTAGATGCCCACGGTCTAAAATCTCAAGAGTGGTCAATTTCTGATCCAGCTCTTCGCGATGTAATCCGTTATTATACGCGTGAAGCTGGTGTGCGGAACCTTGAAAGAGAGATCGCAAACCTTACCCGTAAAGCGACCAAAGAAATCCTTATGACAGGCCTCGATAAGGTGACAGTTTCTCTTCGTAACTTAGAGAAATTTGCAGGTGTGCGAAAATTTCGTTTTGGTGAGATTGAGTCAATGGATCTTGTCGGAGTCACCAACGGTCTTGCATGGACCGAAGTTGGGGGTGAAATTTTAACTATTGAAGCTGTTATGGTGCCAGGAAAAGGAAAAATGATTATCACCGGTAAGTTGGGTGAGGTTATGCAGGAATCTATCCAGGCAGCGCGGTCATTTGTGCAATCGCGATCTCAGGAATTTGGAGTGAAGCCGACAATATTTGAAAAGAAAGATATACATGTCCATGTTCCTGAGGGAGCAACTCCAAAGGATGGACCGTCTGCAGGTGTTGGTATGGTGACCTCTATCGTTTCTATGTTAACCGGTATTCCTGTTAGTAGAGATGTGGCAATGACCGGGGAAATAACATTGAGGGGACGGATATTACCTATTGGTGGTTTAAAAGAAAAACTATTAGCAGCATTACGTGGCGGTATTACCCGGGTATTGGTGCCAAAAGAAAATGAAAAAGACTTAGCGGATATTCCTGAAAATATAAAACGTAGCCTTGAAATTATACCCGTCACGAATGTCGAGGAAGTCCTAGAGTATGCATTAGTGAACCCGTTGGTGCCGATTGAGTGGAAGAATGAAGAAGAGGATCGGGCAGCCGTTACGGCTGGTCAAAATGATGGTGAGGATGAGCATACGGGCTTGTTAAAACATTAATTAGGTAGGCGTAAGCTAAATGCGATTCGCAAAACTTTGGTTTCCCGGATCTCTATTTTTACAGGAATGTCAAAATATTTAACCCGTTAGTCCAAGAAAATAACCTAAAAAATACCTGGTTTCTGGGGTTTTTTTGATTGGAGATGTTACAAAGATTGACGAGATCAAGATATCGGACATAAACTGGCAAAGTTTTGTTATGCTGTGGTTGAGTCTTTTTCTATTCATTAATTTCGTTCTAGATAAATTAAAGGGAGCATCAAGATGAACAAAAATGATCTTGTTTCGGCAGTTGCCAGTAGTACTGGTATGTCAAAAGCTGACGGCGCAAAAGCGGTGGAAGGTGTGTTTGATTCTATCTCCGGTGCTTTGAGTTCCGGAGGTGACGTTCGTATTGTTGGTTTTGGAACTTTTTCGGTTGTAAATAGAAAAGCTACGACTGGTCGTAATCCAAGGACTGGTCAGGCTATTCAAATACCAGCTTCTAAACAGCCAAAATTTAAGGCAGGTAAGGGCCTTAAAGATGCAGTGAATTAACCAAGGTTCATGATAATGAATTTGGATGCCGGCCGCGGTAACGTGGCCGGCATTGTACTTTTGGTAATTGGTTTTATTTGTATATTTGATGGCAAGAGTATACTCAGATACGATGGCTCTATGGGCGATTAGCTCAGTTGGGAGAGCGCCACGTTTACACCGTGGATGTCGGCGGTTCGAGCCCGTCATCGCCCACCACCTCCTTTAGCCCAGTATTCGGGGCTTTATAGGGGGCGGGGGGTTTCCAGAAAAAACGCTGTAATTCGACAAAGTGCCTTTTAAAAGTTAACACTGACATCCACGATGTATTAGGCACCGAAAAGACAACAACCATCAAATAGCCATATGTTGCTACAACTCCGATCTTAAAAACTCTAGGCAAGCCTTGTAAGATAGGGTTATCGCCATGAAAAAGTTTTCAAGTTATCAGGATATTACCAACAAGTATGATAGCACCGTTGACCGATGGGTACTGAACCTTCGGCCTTTTGGTCTTGTGCCTAGTCGTCCCAAATTTAAAACCAAAGCTGAAGCCACCGAGTTTGCCAAGCAAGCCTTCGAGCGCTGGCTCAACAGGGACAGTGACGATGAGTGTGCCGTTACCAAGCCCGACATACCCCGTAGGCGCCAGTGCTTTAAAAACTTTCTGGCCATGAGCCTAGAGCGGGCGCACGACCCAGACGAGAAGTTTACCCTCGGCTCCCAGCAAAACCATATCGATAATGTTATTGCTCTCAACAAGCTCACCATCAACGATCAACGCCTTGAAAAAATGATGCTCAGAAGTGTGGGCAAGAGCGTCGTCGAAAGTGTGTGAAAATCTTTAAGGAAATCTGTTGCGGCCAGAACCGCCGACGATCGGTTTAGCACCTTTAAGCAAGCCATCCGCTTGAGCTTCAAGCAGCGTTATATTGCAGGAGACCCGTGCGAGCTTGCTGAAATTACCCCGCCCAACTTTGATGAAGATAAGATCAAACGGACCATCGCCGCGTGCGCCAAGGTACAATTTAGTACCCTTGAAAAGATCGTGCAGTATTGCGCCCCTGAAAACCGCCTCAAGATCATCTTTGCGGCCAGAACGGGGATGCGCCAAGGGGAGTAGGTTGCCTTCAAGGTATACCGCCAAAAGCATCCGCTTGAAGGCGGCATTGATTTTGACAAATCCAAGATCCATGTCCGCACCGCCATGAAACATGCGTTGCGCCGACAGGACCGCTATATCGGTGATCCGAAGAGCTTGGCTGGGTTCCGTAATATTCCGATCGACCAAGAGCTTTGTGACGCCCTTAAAAGCTACTGGGATGCTTTGCCCAAGCGTATGAAGGGTGAGGGCTATCTATTCCCGTCACAGGACGGCACAGCCCTTGATGGCATCAATTTTAAGGGTGAGGGTGCTTTATCGAGCCTGTGAGGCGGCTGGCTTGCCACGCAATGAATGGCCGACATGGCATGAACTACGTCACGCCTTTGCCACCAATTATCTCAATGCACAAGGCAGTGACTTCAAACGGGTGATGAATTTAATGGGCCATAAGGATATGCGAACCACGCTCATCTATGACCATGTGATTGATGACTCCG